>OGGM01000070.1_pt1 | contig 104490 bp, 95 predicted proteins | sample 1571251 | NCBI WGS metagenome assembly OGGM01 (sample SAMEA2582076, study PRJEB24529) | metagenome | biome: Human gut stool | place: China | collected 2011 | reverse complement strand
TCTTACTAATGATTGCTGTTAGTGATTGTTGAAAATAGTAGATAAGTGTTTGAATTAACAAGAACACAACTACCAAAATAGCTGTAATAACATAGCGTCCCACTCCAAGTTTGATAGAGTCAATGATTAGTTGCATCAAATAGGCTTCACTAACCATTGCAATAGACAATAAGATGGTAAGTATTGAATATATTAGGATATCTTTTTTAACAACTTTATAAACAGATTTCATTAGTCTCTCCTTTTAACATGTCAGAAAAATCAAATATTTCAATAAATAATAACATATAATTTTTTAGAAGTTTATTATTCAAAAATGACGCTAAGTATAAAGCAATACTTCATTAAATGTACAAAAACATGATAACTTTATATGAGTTATCATGTTTCCTTTTTAATTCTTTATCAATGTCCTACATCTGAATATGAAATATAATAACGTTGCCCATCTTTGACAAAGCTATACCAATTTCCATCAGGTAAAATTTCATATTTATCCCAATCAACATCTCCGGCAGGAAGTGTAGAAACTGCTCCGCTATCTTTATCTGGTGCAGCATATACAGGTGTTTCCTCATCAAGTGTCAATGTTCCAGAAGTAGCTGTCCAAGCACCTCGACCACCTTCAACTCCTCCAACTTGAGAAGCTGATGTTGTATTTTCTCCTGCTTGTGCAGTATCTGATGCTCCCGCTGCTTGAGTTTGTTCTTGAGAAGAAGCTTGTCCATTATCCTCTTCAGTTGAAGCTACTGACGACGAGGTTTGACTTGACTTATTATTCTTCTTTACGACCTTACTTGAGCTTGAAGATGACTTCTTAACTGTTTTGGCTGGGCTACTACTTGTGCTAACACGTGCTGATTCATGGCTGTTAAATTTAGTTACGAAAAAGACAGCAAGGATAACTACGATAAGAGCTAAAACTAAACCAATCATTTTACTTGTAATTTTCATGATTAATATTCCTTTTATTTATTTTTCGTTACAAATATAACATTTTTATTTCTATCTTTCAATACGATTTCATAAAATAATACAGAAATATGTTCCTGCCATCTTCTAAAATTGGATAGCCTTTAAAACTTAGTTAATCGCAATATAACGACGTGCACCTGAATATGATAAGTAAGAAATCCAATAATAGCCATCTGCCTGAATAAGGCTATCATAATTTACTGTATTTCCAGCATCATAATATGCCAACTCAGGTGCAGAAATCTTTGGTTCTGCTTTGATACTTGCATAGCCTTTAAAAGTATAACACCACTATTAGGAGCGAAGGTGGGACAGAAATCGAATTCTAACGAATTACCGATTTCTGTCCCACCCTCATGTTTTATAATGGATAAACCTTGCGAAATTCTTCTAAAACAACCTTGCTGTTAGGTGTAAAAGTCATTCCCGCCTCTCTCAGCCACTCAGCGAAACAGTCCTCATGAACCTGACGCCAATAGGCTAGGGATTTGTCACCTTCCCCTTCCTTGAAGGCATGGTCAGCTGACACTTGATGAAAAGGCTGAACAGAAACCTTTGTTATTTCGACAATGCAGACAGCCTGATCTTGGCTATCTAAAATGATATCAAAGGTCCCTTCTTGTGGAAGGGCTTCATCCGCTAGAGCGTAAAGATCGTAAGCTGAAGCAGTTGCCGTCTTTTCACCTTTTAAAACCAAGTCTGCCAAGAGATCAGCTTCCACTCCAAAAGCCCAGGCATCTATCTCATCTCCGATAGAGGGGTTAATTTTCTTGTATTGATTCCACATTTCTTGCGGTGTCATTTCTTCTCCTGTTTTTCTTTTACCTTCCAATTCATGTAAGAGGTCTTGTCCAATTCTGGAAATCCTCCTAACTCTGCCTTCACCTTCAATACTAAAGGCGAAGCATTTTCTTCTGTAATCTGCTCGATAGGAAGCCAGATTGCATTTGCTGAATCATTGCTTCCACCAAGAACCTCTTGAGGAAGGGATTGTTGAGAGCGTTCGAAATCGAGTACGATATCATAAAAGGCCATGAGATGGTGTACTGCGAAGTCTTGTACTTCTTCCTGAACCATCACATCATAGATTCTAGGGTTTGAATAATCGCTAAGAGCATATCCTGTCTCTTCCAGAACTTCTCTCTTGAGGGTCTCTGTCAACCCCTCACCTAGTTCTTGGCTACCACCCGGTAGATCAAAACGATGTTGATAAGGTCCTCTCGTTTTCTCAATGCAGAGTAATTTCCCATTTTCAAAGCAAATGCCATAGACACCAAAGTGATTTTTTATTTCCATCAAATCCTCCTACTTTAATTCAAAGCTCAGTCGATAGTAAAAAATGAGTATAGCCATTCTTTTTGAAGACTATCATTTTACAATACTACTTCAAAACTATCTTCAGCAACTTTTACTGCTTCTATAATTTCATCTTCTGAAATTTTTCTTCTTTTCGAAATGACTATTTCATAATATCATATAAGTATGGTACTATACTTTCCCCGTCTAAATCATCTAAATTTTTTATCCACTTATACTCCACATGTTCTTCTGGATCTAATTTAATATTGATATTTTCATTTTGAAGTAAGTTGGCACTATAGACAAGTCTTGTAAATATCTTATTATTATCTATATTACTATCTTCATGAATAATGTTTTCTAATGAAATAACTAGGCCAACTTCCTCTTGACACTCCCTAATTGCAGCTTGTCTAGGAAGCTCCCCATCTTCTACACTCCCACCTGGAATATCCCAATAAGAGGGATAATAATTTTTTTCTCCTCGTTTAATATCACTACGTTTTATTACAAGATATTTATTTTTAAACATTATCAAACTATGTGCTATTAATTTATTTTCCATTAATTTTCTTTCCTTTCTCTTGTTCTGTAATTGATACTTCTTAATAATCGTTTTCATGCAATTGAACAATAGTTTCCTTGAACTCTTTGGTATATTTTTGGCTCATTTGGACATCTCCTTTGGTTAGATACTATTCCACCAAAACGTGTCCATAAAATCATACTAACATCAGACCGTAGTCTCCCTTATGACTAGAACGAGGACGCTCGATGATCACTTTTTCAGTAGAACTTGATCAATCTCTTTCATACACTACTCCTTCAACTTATCCTTACTATGTAACACTTGATTCACCTTGGTATTCCAAGCCTGTAACCCTTCTCCCTCTTAGTCTAGGTAAATCACTCTATCTTGTAATTGACTAGGAATCAAACCTTCAACACAAGCCTTATCTTTCGAAGGAATAATACACAAATAAAGAAAGGTATCCAAATCTAAACTATCTCTTACCTTCGCAACATGATAGCCATCAAAGATATAACCTGGTGCTTGAATTAATTCTTCATACAGGAAATGAAAACTAACGCCAGGAATGAACTTTTCTTGCAATTCTTCCTCAGAAGGTGCCCGTCCTAACAAACGCTCCATAGCGAGTCGGTAACCCGAAGTCGTATTAGACCATCCAAACATGATATAGTCAAAATAGTCTGCTGGATCAGAAGCTGCATTACGACTATCTGTAACTAGCTCAGCCCCACTTTTACCAAATACTTTAACCACTGACATGAGTTTTCCAGTCTGAAAAATAGTCTGAGCCACCTCCACTGTACAAGTATGACTACAATAATCTGAAGTAACCAATTTTTTCTGGATATCATAGGTAGAAGCTACAAGCTGATGACTTGGTCTGTATGGAGGAAAATAGCTATGCTTTTTCAAGTAATCATGAATTTGTATATTTAATTCATGATTCTCACATTCCACAATGGTCTGACGATGATGGTCCTGTTCATAAGCAATAAACTTTGCTAGCTTCTCCAATTCCCATTCTTGAATCTTAGGATAGTTTTTAAGAGCAAATTGATACGTCCCATCCCACTGAAGACTATAATCTGCATTACAAACTTTTACAATCATGGTCCTTCTCCTTAAATTCTCTTACTTTTATTGTACACCTCACTACCCAATTAAAAAAGGAGAAGAATATACTGTCTTCTCCTTTTTTATAATGATCAGCCTTTTAAGAATGATAAGTTATGAATCATAATTCTTCCTTACGCTTGAAATTCTGTCAATATTTTGGACACATTTTTAAGAAGTTTATTTTCTTGATCTCGTTGGCTTGGTTGGTGACTTTTAAAGGCGTAGTAGCTAGACCGTGAAACTTGAAATAAGCGACACATCACCTTGATAGAAAACTGATGACTAGCACAAAGATGGAAAACACCACACGTCCCTTCCATACAAAAGCCTGTAAAAATTTGTCCATCTTCAGCCTCAACGGCAGCCACTACGTGCCTTGCATAGACAAAGTCTGAGACTTCCTGTGGCTGATACAAGGCTTGAGCCTTTTCATACATTTTCTGCCAAATATCCATTATTTCTCCCTTAACCGTGATCACTTTCCCTTTGAGACTTGATAAAGAGTGCAAGCCCTGTTGCTACTGCAGTATAAGCTACAATAAACAGGAGTGATTTCCATGAAAATTTCCCATTGATAGCAAAATTAACGACCAATTCATTGACATGATAGACAGGTGTCCACTCAGAGATGCTCTGAACCCACTTAGGGAACAAGGAAATAGGAACCCATGAACCACTCACTATAGGCAAGACAAGGTAAATAATATTTGCCACAAGAGACATGAATTGTTGAGATTTAATCTGAGCGATAAGTAAACCAAAAGCTAGAAAGAGTAGACCGGACAAAAGTAAGAGAGCACCTGACCCTACCCATCTAAAGAATGGCATCTCTACATCTCGGAAAAAGGCACCTACACAAAAGGTCACAATGATGGCAACCATAAAGTTTAGAAGCACACGAAAGATTTTAGAAAGATAATAAGCTGCAATACTAACTTTTGAGTGCTCGATATAGGTCAACCAGTGTTCAATTCGGTCCTCTTGCAACATATAGGGAAAGGTAAACAAACCAAAACTAGACATGGAGAAGCCAGTCATGGTCAGCATATAAGACAGCAAAAACTCTTTTTGAGCTTCTGGAGTAGGTGCTGAGAAGATACTAGAAAAAAGGAGGAAAAATCCGACAGGTATCCCGATTCCCATGATAAAGACTGGCCAACTTCGCCACGTTTTAATCCACTCAATTTTTAGTAATGCTTTCATGCCTTGTCCTCCCTTGTTGAATCAAATAGGCTATCCAAGAGTGTTTTATTTTGAATTTCAATATCAGAAATTCCACAGCCCGCTTCTTCAAGACTTTGCCATACCTTTTCGATATCTTTTGTCATGAAACTGATGACATCCCTCTTTTCAGTAATCTCATAGATGTCTGGCAGTCCATGAACAATGCCAACAAAGCTACTTGGCAGAGTGACCTGCTTCTCCTTCTCTTCGTGTCGCATAGCGTATGGCGTGGTATCTCTGATGAGTTTTCCTTGATGGAGGACTAAGATACGGTCAGCCGTGTGTTCCACTTCTTCAATATAGTGAGAGGAATAGAGGATAGTTGTCCCAGCTCTTTTCAAGTCATTGACAATCTCCCAGAAACGCTGACGAGTAGAGGTATCCATACCCGCTGTCGGTTCATCCAAAAATAGGATTTTAGGTTTATCAATCAAACAAAGGACAAAAGCTAGAAGACGTCTTTGCCCACCAGAGAGTTTATCCGCAAACTGCTGGTACTGGTCTTCCTTGAATTGTAAGAGGTCTTGTACCTCTTGATTGGTCAAGGGATTATCAGAAATAGATTGGAAGAAGGCAATTAGCTCTTCCACTTTCAAACTATTTGGAATGGTATTTTCCTGAAGGAGAACTGCGATTTTATTTTTGGCCTTACCTACTTTACCATCAATGAGGACCTGACCACTGCTCGGTTTTTTATCACCAAGAATACAGGACATCAAGACAGTCTTACCTGCCCCATTAGGTCCAATCAAGGCCACACAATCGCCCTTGTTTATCTCAAAACTAATATCCTCTAAAATGGTCTTTCCCTTGATACGTTTTCCAAGAGAAGAAACCCGAATAACTGTCTCACCCATCAATGCTTTCCTTTCTTTTATATAGATGCCATGCTTGACAATATCGCTGACATCATTGGACTTCCCTTAATACTCCACTTCCAACTCCGTACAGAAGAGACTTCCGCTCAGATGAAGCCTCGTTTCAACTTGCTCGAAATCAGATTCAAAACGATCCACCTTCACAGATGATAGAGGATGTGAAATTCCAGTGCTATCCATGACACAGCCGTGAGGAAGTCGGATATGAACTTCACCAAACTTAGCATCAAGATGAACAGCTACCTGATCTGACGCAAAGCTGGCCTGACTCAAATCCAACCAAAGCTCACCAAAAGCTAGATTCATATCAATCGTTTCGACTTCTTGAGAATAGATACGATACCTATCCTCAGCCATATAGGTCTTAACAGAAATATGAGGTCCCTCTTGGTCGTTCTTATTAACCTTATAGTCTTTAGTAAGGCCTTTCTTTTCACTACGGCCATAAAAAAGCTCTAAGGCCAAACCAATGAGAAAGATACCGCTAAAGAGATTCCATTGTGCAAAATCGAGGTTTAACAAATCATGAACATAGGGCGATAAGAAGGCCAAACCAAGAAAAATGAGGAGAGGTCGCTTATTCAAGATACCAAAACTAAAGAAGGCCACGAAGAAAACCAGATTATAATTAACCATAATCCAAAAATCTGGAATAAAGGCACTAACGATAAAACAAGCTGCTAGTAAAAGCAACAAGAAGGTTCGAAGATTAAACCGTTTCATAAGGAGACTCCTTTCTAAAAAAATGATTGCAATTTTCCAATTATTTTCACTATCAGTATAGCACTATTTGTAAGCGTATTCAATAATATATAAGAAGGAATTGCAAGAAAAAAAGAGCTTTCGCCCTTTCATCATTTTCAATGTTTGACAGTTACCTGTCCAAAAGATACTGAACCTGTTAAAGCTACTGTAGTGCTTGACAAGTCTCGCTCTCCCAGACTATCGTAGCCTTTCACTCCTGCTAGGCTAGTATGAAGCCCGTGTGTATCCACTTGCCAATCCTTAGGCACTCGAATAATAACCTGAGAAAAATTGGCTTGAACCACAATCTGAGGTCGGTCCGTCATAAACTGAGCCTGACGCAAATCTAAAGTCAAACGTCCAAAATCGGCATTGGCATAGACAGTTTCGAGGTTTTGTGAAGTCACCACCTGAACAGACTCTGAAAAAAGACTCTTAGCAAACACCTCTCGTTCATTCTCTTTAGAAACCTTGTAAGAAAAGTTTTTCTTATAACTTGGCTTGCTCAAACGGTCCACTGCAATTCCCAAGATAAGAATCCCTACAAAGAGTGTCCATTCTGAATAGTCCAATCTAAAGAGGTCATGAATATAGGTTGACAGAAAGGCCATCCCCAAGAAAAAGAGAAATTTCCCCTTAGATTGCCAGCTCAAAAGCACAAAAAGCAAGGCCAAAATCAACTTATAATTAAAGGCTAAATACAAATCTGGAATAAAGGCTGTCGCGATAAAATAGGCAGCAATGATAAGTAGGGTGATAACACCTGCATTAAAGCGTTTCATAACAAGTCCTTTCTAAATCCTGTCCTTGAGTTTTTCCACAAAAAGGTAGGCTGCTGGACAGAAAAGCGTATTTTTGATAGTCAGATGATTGATCTGATAAATTTTCTTACGATCCGTGTGAGGAAAGGCTGCACAGGCCTTGGGGCGGACATCATAGATGTCACAGAGATTATCAGGTCCTAAGAAGGGACAAGGCATAGACTTGAAGACCTTGTCGCCATCCTCATCTACCTGCAGATACATCTCCTCAAAGGCAGGTAACTTCATACGAAAATGCTTAGCAATACGAGTGATGTCCTGCTCTGTAAAGTCTGGCCCTAACGTCTTACAACAATTAGCACACTGGGTACAATCAATTTCTTGAAAGACTTCATTGTGTACCTGCTGAACAATCTTATCTAAATTTTTAGGGGCCTTCTTCTTGAGTTGTGCTAGAAATTTACGGTGCTCCCCCTGCTTTTGACGTGCCAATTCCTCATAACGTTTGACATCAATAGTCTGTGACATGTATTTTCTCCGATGATTTATAATTCTGTCATCTATTATAGCATAAAAAAATAGAGCCTAGTTTGAAGCTAGACTCTAGGTCAGTTACATTGATACGATTCTACGATATGAACGTGAAGTAAGGGCAAAAACCAAGACATAGGCTAGGAAGAAGACACCACAAACAATAATTGTAACTACTAACATAAGATCTGGATTGAGAACTCCAATGATACGGACAATCAAACTGATCATATGATAAGCAAAGGCCAAGTGAATAAAGGCAAAAATCAAAGGGAGGAAGAAGACGGTAAGTACTTGCTTACGAATGGTTTGCTTGACTTGAAGGTCGTCCAACCCAATCTTTTGAAGAATAACAAAGCGCTCACGATCCTCATAACCTTCAGAAATCTGTTTATAGTAAATTACAAGAACTGTGCCAAGCATGAAGATGATGGATAGGAAGATACCAATAAAGAAGGTTCCACCAACAAAGCCATTTACCATCCCTTCTGCATCATATCGGCTATTAGCAGTGAGGTAAGACTGAGAGACACCAGTAGTTTGTCTAGCTAACTGTTGTGTTTCTTTATCTGTCATTTGGTCTAGCAAATCTGAATTTTTCTTGGCATCATGTGTAGGGTCCTTGACGTTAACACCAACATAAGTAGCTTGTGCTATTGATGTCCCTTTCATTGATGACTCAAAAATCTTGATATCTGGTACAACTAAGTAACTATAATCTGACACAATGATCTTATAGATATTTGGTATTTTTTTATTGATAAAGTCACCAAGTTGCCTATGAATCTGGTAGTTTTTACCATCTATGGACAGACTCTTTTGCGTCTTCAATGTTTTATTCTTAGTGTATAAGGCAATTTGATTAGAACTGAGATTGAGTTCTTTCCCTGTCAATTGCTTAAAGGTTTCTTGAGAGAAGACCAAAACAATTGATTTTGGAACAACTTTTCTTTCATTTTTAGTAAAAACGGTTAACTTATTAGTTTCTTGATTTTTTATACCAAAGAAAAGATAAGAGACAGCTACTTCTTCATTTGCTTGCTCACCTGTTTTGATTAAGAAATCATCCATAAGCTTTTTAGTGCTTGTAAGGTCAACTTTATTGCCCGCAACTGAATAATCATGTGGAGTAGCACTCGCTAGATAGTCTTTTTTACCAGCATAGATACTTGCAGCTCCTACAAGCGTCACCAAAACCATACTTGAGAGGATAGCAATAGTCGCCAGACCAACTGCATTTTTCTTCATCCGAAAGACAAGGTTGGAAATGGAAATCATATTATTAGGCTTGTAATAGTAGTTTTTCTTCTTTTTCAAGAGTTGCAGAACTACTGTAGTCCCGGCATTAAAGAGAAGATAAGTTCCTAGAATAACTAGTAAAACAGCCAAGAAAAAACTCATAATAGCTATTACTGGATTCTGAACAGAGAGAGCAAGATAGTAACCATACCCCATAGACCCAAGCCCCAAAAAGGTTTGAATAACTAGGAAACGTCCCTTTTTTTCACCCTTAAGGCCATCTTTAGTTAATTGTAAAGGATTTAGCCGTAGCAATCGGAAACCGTTTATCAAAACCAACAAACTAAAAATACAAGCAAAGATGACAAGAACAATAGGAATTGTCATTACTTGAAAGGTCGAAACCAAACCAGTACTTTCACCGATAAGCCTTTGAAGAAAAGCGTAAATGAGTTTATCAAATAGTACCCCCACACCTATACCTAGAAGCAGAGTCACAAAACCCATAATCACCGTTTCTTTTAAAATCATACTAAAGAGGTGACGCTTCTCTAAGCCTAACATACTATAGAGGCCAAGCTCCTTTGAACGATTTTTCATAACAAAGCTATTGGCATAGAGAACAATAATCCCAGAAGAGAGGGTGACAATCACAAGTCCCATCCCCAAAACCATCTTGATAGAATCTGCTCCAGTTAAGTCGTCCAGATGCGGATTAAGCGTTAAAGATGTAAAAATATAGGTAATGGCAATAGCCAGAATAGTTGCTAAAGCATATGGATAATAAAGCTTACGATTTTTTATGAGATTGGACAAAGCCAGTCTATTGGTCAGAAGAAACATATTAGTTCACCTCACTTGCCATTACTGTCAGTGTATCGGAAATTTCTTGGAACATTTGATGTTCAGACTTATTACCTTTGAAGATTTGATTATATAGAATACCATCCTTAATGAATAGAACACGCTGTGCACGACTGGCAGCCGCTGTCGAGTGAGTTACCATAAGAATGGTCTGACCACTGGCATTGATAGCATCAAAGACATCCAAGAGAGCTGCTGAAGATTTGGAATCCAGGGCACCTGTTGGCTCATCTGCTAAGAGGATTTCTGGTTTAGTGATGATTGCACGCGCAACCGCCACCCTTTGCTTTTGTCCACCTGAAATTTCATAAGGGTACTTCTCTAGCAAGGGATGAATTCCCAATTGACGACTTATAGCTTCTACTTGTGTCATCATTTGCTTAAGTGGGCGTCGAGAAAGTACCAAAGGTAGTAAGATATTATCTTTAACAGATAGGGTATCCAAAAGGTTAAAATCTTGGAAAACAAACCCTAATTTTTCACGACGAAAACTGGAAGCATCCTTATTTTTGATGGTTGCTGTGTCCATACCATTAAGATAGACACGCCCTGCTGTTGGTTTATCAAGCATGGCAAGGATGTTGAGCAAGGTCGATTTTCCTGAGCCGGATTCACCCATGATTGCAACATAGTCACCCTTTTCAACTGTAAAATGGATATCTTTAAGGGCTTCAATCTGATTTCCTTTGAAACGTGTTTTATAGATTTTTTTAACATGTTGAACATCTAGTAACGCCATAATAAGCTCCTTTATTTAATAGATTTGGAAGAGATTTTAGGAACCTCTTACTTAACTTCTGATACCATTTTATAGAAAAAGCAAGGTCTCAACCATAACCCTTGCTTTCATTTGTGGTCATATTTCTTACACTTTTGTAAGTTATTAATCAATAGCCAACTTCTGCTTTTGAAAATGAATGGAGACTGTGGTTCCTTGGCCTACTTGGGAGCTAATACTAATATCATGTCCAAGCTGATCAGCAATTTTCTTAGAAAGATAGAGACCTAACCCAGAGGACTGCTGAGTCAGTCGACCATTGTAACCTGAAAAGCCACGCTCAAAAACCCGTAGAATATCACTATTTTTAATACCAATCCCAGAATCTTTAAGATGAAGCCCGTTATCTTTGAAGTAAATTTCAATACCACCGCTTTTTGTGTACTTCAAACTATTTGACAAGACCTGCTCTATGATAACCAAGAGCCATTTTTCATCTGAAACGACCTTAACATCTAAGTCATGTAGATTAATAGTCAATCCTTTTTGAATAAAGAAAAGACTATGTTTTCTAACAACTTCTTTAACCAACTCTTCTAATGTAACCTGCCTCAACTGCAAATCATCATGAAAATTCTCTAAACGCAAATACTGCAAAACCAAATTGGTGTAAGAATCAATCTTGAATACCTCTTGCTCCAAGAGAGCCCTCGTTTTACTATCCGTAACATCCTGAAGCAATAATTGACTGGCTGCTATTGGTGTCTTGATTTGATGCACCCAAAGCGTATAGTAGTCCATCAAATCTGTATAGCGCTTGCGCTCCTCCTCAGTCTGAGACATCTGGCTCTCCCTAGCACTTTCCAAAGCTTGGGCCAGGTAAAATTCTAAAGGACTTGATGGTGTGATTTCCTCATAGAGATAGGCTAAGTTATAAGAGTGATAGGACCTAACCAAGTCCCAAATAACCATGATGATAGTCACAAAGGTCATTATGGTCAAGGCATAATAAAGAATATCTACCGCCTCTTCAAATAAAAAGGCAAACAAGACCAATATGATTCCATTAAAGACAAACAAAAGATAAAAAGTCAGACGAGACCTAATATGGTATTTGATAAATTGACACTTACCCATCATGACGCAACCCGTAGCCAACACCTTTCTTGGTTTCAATAAAATCCTTCAAGCCCACTGCCTCTAACTTCTTACGTAAACGAGCTACATTTACAGACAAGGTATTATCATCAATAAAGAAGTCACTGTTCCAAAGCTCCTTCATCAGGTCTTCCCGACTAACGATATTTCCAGCATGATCGAAGAGAACTTGTAAAATCTGAAACTCATTCTTTGTCAAAGAAACGACCTCTCCCTGATAAACCAAATCCATGGCCTTAAGGTTCAGAATCACACCCATATATTCCAAGAGACTCTGATCCTTACCAAACTCATAAGAACGACGCAAAAGCCCTTGAATTTTTGCTAGGAGAACATTTTGGTCAAAAGGTTTAGTCACAAAGTCGTCCCCACCCATGTTGATTGCCATAACAATATCCATAGCCTGATCTCTGGAAGACAAGAACATAATAGGTACTTTGGAGACCTTACGAATTTCCTGACACCAATGATAACCATTAAATAGAGGTAAACCAATATCCATAAGAACCAAGTGGGGCTCTACTTTTACAAAAATAGATAATACTTCCATGAAATCTTCAACAAGAACAACTTCGTAACCCCACTGTTCTAGCATTTTTTTGACTTGTTGACGGATAACCTCGTCGTCCTCTACTAATAAAATCTTATGCATAACTCTACCTCTTTCATTTCCCACTATTATAACAGAAATGCTAGAAGAAACGACCATTCTAAGCAAATCTTACAATAATGTTAGATTGAATTTTCCAACTTTTAAAATAGTGCGTTTTCATAGGAAAAATCCTTTGAGTCTTCAAAGAAAATATAGTATTATTATAGAGTTGATATTGGTTTATCATCAACCAACGACAGCTTCATCGAATAATGAGAACATTACTTATTTATGTCACGAATCGGCGTGACGTTTCTACAAGGTGCCGTAACACCTAACAATGAGTAAGTCAGAAAGTCATAAAAAGATTTTACCGTCTTTTTATGATTTTAAAGGCTTGCTTTGCAAGCCTTTTTCTGTTATTCGATGGTTTTGATCTTTGTCAGAGTCTTAATAGAATCTGGGAAAATCAAAATACACTTTAGTTATATTTTTTATAGGAGGTAATATGAAATTACTGGAAGACCGCATTCTCAAAGATGGGAATGTCCTTGGGGAGAACATCCTCAAAGTTGACTCTTTCCTCACTCACCAAGTGGACTTTGACCTCATGCGTGAGATTGGAAAGGTCTTTGCTGAAAAGTTCAAGGATGCAGGCATCACCAAGGTGGTGACTATCGAGGCATCTGGTATTGCTCCAGCCCTCTATGCTGCTGAGGCCTTGAATGTCCCTATGATTTTTGCGAAGAAGGCTAAAAATATCACCATGAATGAAGGGATCCTCACCGCTGAGGTTTACTCCTTCACTAAGCAGGTGACTAGTACTGTCTCTATCGCAAGCAAGTTCCTCACTCCTGAAGATAAGGTCCTCATCGTTGATGACTTCCTAGCTAACGGTCAAGCTGCCAAAGGCTTGATTCAAATCATTGAAGAAGCTGGTGCACACGTTAAAGCGGTTGGTATCGTTATTGAGAAATCTTTCCAAGATGGTCGTGCCCTTCTGGTAGAAGCTGGCTATCCAGTCGTTTCACTTGCTCGTTTGGATCGTTTTGAAAATGGTCAGGTCGTATTTAAGGAGGCAGACATCTAATGCAAAACAAAGAGAAACACTCTCAGGCAGCGGTCCTAGGACTGCAACACCTACTTGCCATGTACTCGGGATCAATCCTGGTGCCAATCATGATTGCTGGGGCCTTGGGGTATTCAGCTCATGAATTAACCTACTTGATTTCCACTGACATTTTCATGTGTGGTGTAGCAACCTTCCTCCAACTTCAACTTAATAAATACTTCGGTATCGGTCTTCCAGTTGTTCTTGGGGTTGCCTTCCAGTCAGTGGCACCACTCATTATGATTGGTGAGAAACACGGTAGCGGTGCTATGTTTGGTGCCCTTATCGTTTCAGGGATTTATGTTATCCTCGTTTCTGGCGTCTTTTCAAAAGTAGCCAATCTCTTCCCTTCGATCGTTACAGGATCAGTCATCACAACTATTGGTTTGACCCTCATCCCTGTCGCTATCGGAAATATGGGAAACAATGTTGATAAACCAACTGGTCAAAGCCTCTTCCTTGCTGCTATCACCGTTCTTATCATCCTTGTAGTTAATATTTTCACTAAAGGATTTATCAAATCTATCTCAATCTTGATTGGTTTGATTGTCGGTACTGCTATCGCAGCAAGCATGCACCTGGTTGATTTCTCACCAGTAGCTGCGGCACCTATTGTCCACGTGCCAACACCATTCTACTTCGGGGTACCTAAGTTTGAGTTGTCATCAATCATTATGATGTGTATTATCGCTACTGTGTCTATGGTTGAATCAACTGGGGTTTACTTGGCCCTCTCTGATATTACTAAAGAACCACTCGATAGCACTCGCCTTCGTAACGGATACCGCGCTGAAGGTTTGGCTGTTCTCCTTGGTGGAGTCTTTAACACCTTCCCATACACTGGTTTTTCACAAAACGTTGGTCTTGTGAAGTTGTCAGGTATCAAGACTCGCTTGCCAATCTACTATGCCGCTGGTTTCCTTGTTCTTCTTGGACTCCTTCCTAAGTTTGGTGCCTTGGCACAAATCATCCCAAGCCCAGTTCTTGGTGGTGCAATGCTTGTCATGTTCGGTTTTGTTTCTATCCAAGGGATGCAAATCTTGGCGCGTGTTGATTTCGCCAATAACGAACACAACTTCTTGATTGCTGCGGTATCAATCGCTGCAGGGGTTGGTCTTAACGGCAGCAACCTCTTCAATAGCCTACCAAATGCTTTCCAAATGTTCTTCTCAAACGGTATCGTGGTCGCAAGCTTGCTTGCCATCGTCCTCAATGCCATTTTGAACCATAACAAAAAAGAAAAATAAAAACGAATAAACTCCCCTTATAGATTTACTGATCCATAAGGGGAGTTTTTTTATAGTCTTAAGGTACTGATGGTAGCAAGATCTTTGGTAACAATAGCGGTATCAAATCTCACCTCAAATAGAATCAGCGATTCTCCTGCGTAATCTATCGTCTTTTTATAATCTGGAACCTTTGCAATGAAATGTTCTGCCATATCAACTACCGTTTTCGAACTTCTTTTTGCGAGACCTTTGGCTTTGACATGCTGGTTTCCAGTGTGAGGAATAGTGGTAAAAGCGATAGAAGGATTTTCTTCTATTTCCTTAACTTTGTCATTATCTTTAAAGGACGAAAAGTAAAGAATGTTTTCACAAGGATCAAAATAGAAATTTACGATTCTCACATTAGGAACGTTATTCACAGAAGTTGCCAAGGCCATTTCTGTTTGTTCCGCCATTATTCTCAAAAATTCTGTTTTCGTGTTCATTTTCAAAGCCTCATTTCCTTAGATTAATTATATAGGTCTGTTCCAAGTTTGTAAATCGAAAGAAAAGACTAAGCAACTACTCTGTCTAACTTTTACTGAAAGTATCTCGTGTTATTTAATTCTTACGATTGACTTATTTTCAATTCTATAGACAGCATCATAATCTTCCAAATTGTAATGATGGGCAATTTCAATAATACTATTAGGCAATTGTTGCAAGACATTTCTTATTTCCTTTGAACTTGCTGCATCTAAAGAAGCCATCATCTCATCCGCAAGTAAAACCTGCTTGCCTCTCAAAATAGCACGTGCAATCTCCAGTTTTATGATTTGACCACCTGAAAAGTTATCTCCAGTTAATTCATAGTCTAATTGGTGACAACAAGCCTCCCATAGTCCAACCTTTTTTAGTGTTGAAATGAGTACTGAGTCAGAATAATCTTGATAAAGAGTTAGATTATGTCGCACACTTGTATGAAAGACATAGGGATTTTGATGAATAATTGCAATGTTATCTAAATTTGGAGTCAGCTCCCTTCCATCAATGCTTTTAAAAATGATTTCCCCACTATATGCCTTATCTTGCCCTGATATTAACCTAAAAAGTGTTGTTTTCCCAATACCACTATCACCAACTATAAGGTTATGCTGAGACAATGAAAAAGTGACCGTAACATCTCGAAAAATCTCTTGATTATCATAAGATTTAGTGACGTTTTTTAACTGAATTTCTTTTAAAGTATGTATGAGATGGCTTTTTGAAAGAATTTCTGCCTCACTTCCAAATGTCAATAATTTATCTTTTATCACTTGACTTGATTGAATACTTGCAATAGCCTCCAGAATTTGTTGTAAGGGGTTAATAAGATATGTTGAAGCAGACATCATAGCAATAAGTGTAGTGATTGAATTTTGTTTCATTACAAGACCAATCACAAACGGTCCAATCAAGCCGATAGCTTTCAGAGGTCCTGTCCAAAACATAACTAAATTCTGAAGTGTATAATACTTAAATTGTGTCATCTCCATCTCACCAAGGGTTATGAGAGTTTGACTTACATTCTCTTTTTCTGCTTGATTGCAAATAATCGTTTCAATCCCCTTACCAAAGTCTGTGATAGCTCTTAAATTCTTCTCTTTTGAACTACTTAGTAATTCTCCTGACTCTTTTAACTTTCTCTTAAATATAAACTGAGGCAAAATCATCAGAAAGGCTCCTACAATAAAAAGACTACCCACAATAAGATTTTGTTTGAGCAGATAAATAACAGATACTAGGACAGAGGCACCCCACACTGGCGAGATAAGAAAAGATTGAAGGAACTCCTGGTCTACGATTCCAAGATCTTGTGTCAAGAGTGAGCAAAGCTCAGAATCGGAGATGTTTTTAGGAAAGACAGCATGATTCTTTAAAATATTCCCTGATAGTCTTACATTAAATGCCCTAATAATAGAACGAAGCAGAATATTCTCTATATACATAAAAGCGTACACAACCACCCAAAGAGAAATACTCGAAAATGTAAAAACTATTAAATCCCGACTATTACCGCTATCTAAATGACCTGCCATCTGGATAATTACAGGAATAACAATTCCTTGACACGAATAAAGAAGTGCAAAAATGATATAAAGTACCATTTCCTTTTTAGGAAGTAGCTTAATAAATTTAACCATCATTGTGACACGGCAACTGATTTATTTTTTTTCAATAATCATTGCTTTTACCTCCTTCCATTTGATACTATTATTTTAGTTTATTAATGCTACTAAACTATTGAAATTTCGGAAATCCGATAAGGAAATTTTATATGGAACTAGGTCAAAAATTTAAGCAGATTCGAAAACAGAGAAAATACACTATTCAGAGACTCGCTCAAGTGTCCGGATCTGTAGCGAGTATTTCAGACTTTGAAAATAACAAAACATCGCTCTCAAATGATACTCTTTTCAAACTTTTAAAACACCTAAAAGTCGAATATAATGAATTTTTCGGACAAGAATATCTTGTGGACGAAACCTACATAAAACTTGCTAATCAATACAATCAAGCCTCAAATAATCTAGATTTTGAAGCACTAAAACAAGTCGCAGAAAGGTTTCGTATTTTAGGAGAAACTAATTATAGTGATTATTTGATTAGTCTTTGTATTACCTGTCAGGTTTCAAAACTTCAAAACCAGCCAGTTAACCAAGATATTGCTACAGAACTTCAAAACTACTTCTTTTCGATTGATATTTGGACACTTCTTGATATTGATTTACTGGATATGGTAAAGGATATCTTCACAGAAGATGCGCTAAAAATCTACATTAAAGAACTCCTATCAATTCTCGGTAAAAATCCTAGAAATAATTTAGATCGAATCACTTTAGATGTTATCAGTCGTTGTATTTTCCAAATCATTCTTTACGGAAATCAAGAAGATAGTGATGACTATCTAAACGAACTAAAAACTATTCAATTCCCAGATTATTTCATGTTACAAAAACTCTATCTTAAAGAGCTAGAAGCCGCATACCTTTATAAATTTATCGATAATAATATGGGAAAGACTTTACATAAAGAAATTCTCCAATACTTGGCTTTTATTGGTGATGACGATAATTTGAGAGAATGGGACCAAACCTTCTGTCAATTATAGACTTTATTGGATAACAGTTGTACAATAATTATATAATTTGAAAAATTTAGAAAGGAAAACAGAATGCACGAAACACATTCTCTCCGTGAGCGATTCCTTGTTTTCTTCAAGATTTTTGTGCCCATACTGATTTATCAGTTTGCTAACTTCTCGGCAGCCTTTGTGGACACTACCATGACTGGTCAATACGATGCCCTACACTTGGCGGGGGTAGCCATGGCAACGAGTTTATGGAGTCCTTTTTTCACCTTTTTAACAGGTATCGTCTCTGCCCTAGTTCCTATTATCGGACACCATCTAGGGGCAGGTCGCAAGGACCGAGTGGCACCTGATTTCTATCAATTTCTTTATATGGCTTTGGGTCTATCACTGATCCTCTTTGCCCTCGTTTTTCTAGGGGCACCCTTGGTTTTGAATCATTTAGGTTTGGAGCCTTTGGTCAGAAAGGTAGCCCTTGGTTATTTACGCTTTTTGAGTCTTGGGATTATCCCCCTTCTTCTCTTTAGCGTGGTTCGCTCCTTCCTTGATGCCCTTGGCCTCACACGCCTTTCCATGTATCTCATGCTTTTGCTCCTACCTCTCAACGGTTTCTTCAATTTCCTCCTCATCTATGGCATTGCTGGTCTACCAGAGTTGGGTGGAGCTGGGGCTGGTCTTGGAACTTCAATGGCTTATTGGGCCCTTCTCCTCATTTCCATTTCGGTTATCAGAAAGCATAAAAAGGTTAAGCCCTACCACATTGAAAAGGTCCAACCCCTTGATAAAACAGCTCTACTTGACGCACTTAAACTGGGTCTTCCTATTGGTGGAACGGTCTTTGCGGAGGTCGCTATCTTCTCAGGTGTTGGTTTGGTTATGTCTAAATATCCGTCCCTAGTGATTGCCAGTCACCAGGCAGCTATGAATTTCTCAAATCTCATGTACGCCTTCCCTCTCAGCATTTCCAGTGCCATGGCTATCATTATTTCCTACGAATTTGGGGCTAGACGCATGGATGCGGTCAAGAGCTACAGCAAGCTGGGACGGTTGACAGCACTAGGATTTTCTATCTTTACCTTGATTTTCCTCTACTTCTTGCGCTATGATTTGGCTGAACTTTATGGGCATGAGCCTGAATTTTTGAAAATGACAGCCATTTTCATGACCTATAGCCTCTTCTTCCAAGTGGCAGATGTCTTTGCGGCTCCGCTTCAAGGAATCCTGCGTGGCTACAAGGATACCAAGGTGCCTTTTTATCTCGGTGTCCTAACCTACTGGGGCATCACCTTCCCAGTTGGCTTCCTTCTTGAAAAAGTCACTGGGCTGGGCCCCTATAGTTATTGGATTGGCCTGATTGCCAGCCTTATCGTCAGTGGTCTCTGTTACCAATGGCGCTTAAATAGAATCGTCAAACGTTACGAATCACAACTTTGATATCCCTAAAGCAGTCTTGTCAGACTGCTTTTTCTATGCTCAAATCTCAATAATACAGAAAGAAGCCTCCTGCATATTGAAAACAGATAAACTGTTATCAATTTACAGAAAGCTTCTTTTTATGAGTGATACTTTAAATTCAGATTTACCTGACCTATTACCAAACTGGATTAATTAATGAAAACATAGATGTTTAATTTGGAAAAAGGTATCACAGAGTCCAGATGGATCAACTAAGGCACTATAAATCATGACTAAACTACATAAAGTTAGGAAATGATAAACATAAACCACTTTTTCTCCTGTTTTAGGAAGTAAAAAGAAAGACCCGAGCCATAAGACACAAATGGCTATTAATAGGATTACTTTATTCATTGATTCCATAAAATTCTCCTTTATAAATGTTTAGCACAATAAAATAGGACTTAGTATTATCTGAATGTTATCATAAAATCTAACAAGCATTGCATATCCCTTCAAGGAATCACTTTAACATTTTTTGCTAGTCTTGTTTAGGTAAGTTAAGACATATAAAATCATATTGGGAGGTTGGGGAGACTAATTATTACACAAAGTACAATAATGTTTACAGACGTCAAGACTAGCAAAATCTAAGTAAAATGACATGTTTACAACTGTCAGATTTCTCACTGTCATAGTGTACTATTTTTTCTATATAATATGTAAAACAAATAGGATAAAATTGTAAAAAAATGTAATGAAAGGTCACTTTTTTATCCTGAATGGTTAGGTTACATATCATGTTAGATTTAAAAGGCTTTCATCTCACAGCTTCTTTTGTCATGTAAAAAGAGGTTAGAACCAAGGGCACCAACCTCTCTTTTAGCTTTTACTAAGTAATAACTATCTAAAAATGACTAATCAGTCCACTTGATCAAGCAAGTAAGCATAGCCCTCTTTTGCCATGTCAGCTTTAGGAACAAATCGCGTTGCTACCCCATTGATACAGTAGCGTAAACCACCTCTATCACTTGGCCCATCTGGAAAGACATGCCCAAGATGAGAATCTCCCACACGACTACGGACCTCAATACGATCCATATTGTGAGAATGGTCTTCCTTGTAGTTGGCTACCTCTGGACTAATGGGTCTAGAGAAACTTGGCCAGCCACAGGCTGAATCAAACTTGTCCTTGGATGAAAAGAGTGGCTCACCAGTCGCCACATCAACATAAATCCCAGACTCAAAATGATTCCAAAGCGGACTCGTAAAGGCCCGTTCCGTTCCATTCTCCTGAGTTACGGCATAGGCTTCTGGACTCAAACTTTCCTTAAGCTCCTCTCGATTCGGCTTGTGATAAGCACTAGCATCAATGACAGGACTAGCTGCCTGATTGACATTGATATGACAGTAGCCATTAGGATTTTTCTTGAGATAATCTTGATGGTAATCCTCAGCAGGAATAAAGTGCTCCAGGGGCAACAATTCAACCGCCAAAGGCTGACCGTATTGCTCAGTCATTTCTTGGAAAACTTGCTCGATAGTCGATAAATCATTTGCATCCGTGTAGTAAACACCCGTACGGTACTGAGTCCCCACATCATTGCCCTGTTTGTTTTTACTCAGAGGATTGATGATACGGAAGAAATGTAGCAGAATTTCTCGCAAGGATACCTTGCTAGCATCATAGGTCACCTGAACGGTTTCAGCGTGGCCCGTCTGACCGATAAGCTCATAGCGAGTTGTCTCACTACGGCCATTGGCATAACCCGAAACCGCATCAAGCACACCAGGTACGCGAGAAAAATACTCCTCAACACCCCAGAAACAGCCACCAGCAAGATAAATCATACGATTATTAAGATTTGACATTTTTAACACTCCCTTCAATAGATACTTTCATCTCCACGCCTTAAGTGTAACGCTTTTGAGAAGATTTCGCACTTATAGTGACTTGAGGGAGAAAAAATCCCATCACATTGTGATAGGATTTTATTTTTATTCCATTTCAAAGCTTTCGCTCTTAATCTTATCTGGTAAGATGAGAGACAAGAGAATACACAAGATGGCTGGTATCAACCATGGCAATGATGCTCCTGACAATGGTAGAAAGTTAATAAGGGCATTTAGTTCTGCAAGCTTGAACTGGCTACCAAGAACGCTGAGCAAGGCAATCAGAGTGACTACAGCAACTGTAATCTGCATACCTGGTTTAGACAAGGCCACGAACTTGTTGGCGATTACAATCATGACAATCGTAATCGTGATTGGGTAGAGAATCAAAAGCACTGGTACTGAGAAAGCAATGATATTGTTAAGTCCCAAGTTGGCAATCGCAAACCCAATCAAGGTAAAGAGAATGGCGTAAGCCTTGTAGGATACTTTCGGAAATGCCTTGTGGAAGAATTCTCCTGTCGCAACGATAAGTCCTGCGGTTGTTGTGAAACAAGTCACTGTCACCATGATAGCTAGGAAAACTTGAGCCACTGGTCCAAAGATAGCTTGTGTGGCTTGTGACAAGACGCTGGCACCAATATTGGCATCTTTTGGTAGTCCGGCCACTTGGAGTGGGAAATGATTTCCCAAAAAGGCTAGTCCCAAATACAGAGCACCAAAGAGAAGCGTCACTACGAAACCAACGACCCAAATGGTAGAGATATACTCTTTTTTAGACTTAAAGCCTAGTTGGTTGAGGGTGACTACTGCCACTACACTGAAGGCCACAGAAGCCAAGGCATCCAAGGTGTTGTAGCCTTCCAAGAATCCCTTACCAAATGCAGAAGCATGATAAGCTTGGCTAGCTACCTGAGGACTGTGACCACCGTATTTAAGTGCTCCTGCCACAATAACCATAACAATCATAATAGCAAAGACAGGTGTTAAGATACGTCCAATACTATCTAGAATTTTAGATGGGTTCATGGCAATCCAAAGTGCTAAAGCAAAGTAGATTACGGTAAAGACAAAGAGCCAAAGGCTAGTATGCCCACTACCAATCAAAGGCGAGAAGCCAATCGAAAAGGCTGCTGCTGCCGTTCTAGGAATGGCAAAGAAAGGACCAATGGACAGATAGAGTACTGCCAAATAAACTAGAGCAAACTTAGGCGAGATTTTTTGTGAAATCTCATGAATGTACCCCTTAGGATTTAGGGTCCCGATAACCAGCGTTAGGATGGCAATACCAACACCTGATAGGACAAACCCTGCAATCGCAGGCCAAAAATGACCTCCAGATTCAAAGCCTAGCTGAGGGGGAAAGGTCAGATTTCCTGCTCCAAAGAACATACCAAACAACAGTAAAGCTGTAAGGCCTCCTTTTTTTAACATAAGTTTCTCCAATCTAAAACAAACTAGACATCATCTCAAAAAAGATAACTTGTTTATTACTATTTTTGTCAACTTACTTAGTATGACATGATTAGTTTGGAACTTCAAGCTATTGAAACGTATTAGGAAAGGTTTTTAAAATTGCAAATTTTCTGTATCATTGTACGAAAAAACTAGACAAGATTCTTATCTCGTCTAGTTTGATCGTTTGATTATGGGTGACTGACAATCAGCTCAAGCTCTCCCTTGATTTTCCAATCTTGAACGTCGCTAGGTAGAATGAAGTGGCTGCCTTTTGCAATTGGATATTCTTGACCATCAACAAGGAGACTTCCCTGACCGTCAAGTACACTAAACAAACTGTAATCAGCAGTCTTTTCAAAATCAGCCTTACCTGAAATCTCCCATTTATAAACGGCGAAGAAATCACTTGCTACTAAGAGCGTAGATTTGAGGTCATCTACTTTTGTTGTGACTGGGCGACTGTTGGCAGGTTCACCAATATTTAGGACATCGATAGATTTTTCCAGATGGAGCTCACGCAGGTTGCCCTGGTCATCCTTACGGTCAAAGTCATACACACGGTAGGTTGTGTCACTTGACTGTTGGGTTTCAAGAACTAAGATTCCTGCACCAATGGCATGCATGGTACCACTTGGCACATAGAAGAAATCGCCTGCTTTAACTGGAACCTTGGTCAAAAGATTTTCCCAATCCTTACTTTCAATTTGCTGGCGCAATTCTTCTTTTGATTTGGCATTGTGCCCATAAATGATTTCAGCGCCTGGTTCAGCATCGATAATATACCAACACTCTGTTTTACCAAGTTCCCCTTCGTGTTCAAGTCCGTAGGCATCATCTGGGTGAACTTGTACACTGAGCCAATCATTGGCATCCAAAATCTTCGTCAAAAGAGGAAAGACAGGTTCCTGACGATTGCCGAACAACTCACGATGCTCTGCATAAAGAACATCTAAAGTTTGACCAGCGAAACGACCATTCTTAATAGTAGAAACACCATTTGGGTGTGCGGAAATAGCCCAGTACTCTCCTACATGGTCGCTTGGAATGTCGTAGCCAAAGACATCACGCAAATGCGTGCCACCCCAAATCTTCTCCTGCATAACAGATTGTAAAAATAATGGTTCAGACATAAAAACTCCTTATATAAGAATGAATAGACTCAAAATCTATGTCTTAACATAGATGATTACTCACATCATGATAAATGAATCAGTTCCACTTTAAAGCGGATGTTCCAAAAATCACCTATAGCCAGTAAGCTCCATCATCAGCAAATCACAAACAGACTTTGACGAGTAATTACCTCAATTATAAGCATAATTTGTGAAAATATCAACAGAGTCCTTAAAGAAATCATAAGATTTTGGCTTAATGGCTGCAAGTCATTTCAATAGCAAATTTCCTTTAAGAATCCTACTCATTCCTTCATTTTTCGGATAGATTGATTGAATTTAAAGACTTTTTAACCTATAATGTTATTGATATTATGAAAGGAAATCTCTCAATGAAATTCTATTCCTATGACTATGTGCTAAGTCAGATTAGCCAACAAAACTGGGTTATGGTTGCCATTACTGCAGGACTTATTTTAGTGACCGGTGTATTTGCTTTTAAAGCCTTCAAAGAACGCCATGATACTAAGTTTCGTGAACTCTCTATTATTTCTATTTTAACCTTAGTTGCCGTGGTTCTAATTGCTATCAGTAATTTCCAAAGCAATCAATCTAACAACGACCAATTTAGAGCATCTCTTCACTTTATCGAGGTTGTGTCTAAAAATCTTGACGTTGATAAGAGCAAGGTTTATGTCAATACTTCTACTACTACAGATGGCGCTATCCTCAAAGTTGGAAACAAGTACTATCGTGCCATCTCAGGTTCAGAACCTGACAGCTACTTGCTAGAACAAATAAAACTTTACAAGTCTGATGTTGAACTCGTGGAGGTTAAAAAATGACATCTTTTTATCTTACTGTTGCAATTAAACTAGCTTTGGGGCTTATTTCACTCGTCTTTGTTATCAATTTAACAGGTAAAGGAAACCTAGCACCTAGCTCGGCTACTGACCAAGTACAGAACTTTGTTCTTGGTGCAATCCTCGGTGGTACAATTTATAGTAGTACCGTTTCAATCCTCCAATATATCGTGATTTTGATTATTTGGACGATTTTGATTTTACTTCTAAAATGGCTAATTACCAATATTCTCTTTATCAAACATTTGATTGACGGTAAACCAACTGTCATCATCAAACATGGTCAACTAGATCCTGAAGCTTGTCGCTCTAAAGGACTTTCAGCCTCTGATGTCGCTTTAAAATTACGTTCCCAAGGAATTTTTCAACTTAAAGAGGTTAAACGTGCAGTTATTGAACAGAACGGCCAATTGATTGTGGTTCGTGCGGGTGATGAAAATCCGAAATACCCAATCGTTACTGATGGGGTCATTCAAACAGAAATTCTTGATACTATTGGTAAAACGGAGGATTGGTTAAATGAAGAGCTTCAAAAAATGGGATATGACAACATTTCAGATATCTTCATCGCTGAATATGATAAAGGAAATATCAATGTCGTTACTTATTAAACAAATCACTTGCATTACTGTGTAATATCGTCTACAATGGTCTCAACATAAAAAGGAGGTTCTACTATGGGAATCGAAGATAAATTGAATCAAGTAAAAGGCGCTCTTAAAGAAGGCGCTGGCAAACTTTCTGGTGATAAAAAAACTCAAGCCGAAGGTGCTGTTGAAAAAGTTGTAGCTAAAGCAAAAGATGGTTTCGAAGACGTTAAAGATAGCGTTGAAGGTGCTGTTGAAGGCCTTAAAAATAGTTTTAAAAAATAAGTAAAAAAACTGTATCTGTTCATCAGGTACAGTTTTTTTATGCTTTAAATGAGAGATTACTTACGAGAATGATTGCTTCCCTTAAGTGCAAATGATGTTGTCATAAGTACAGCTCCTAATGCGCCTAGTCCCAAGCTACTCACATCACCAGTATTTGGTAGGCTAGATTTACTTGTTGTTTGGTTGCTTTTTGAGCCTTTGTCAGACTGGTTAGCCTTAGAGCTTGTTTGGGTATTTGGTTTTTGTGCAAGATTCGTTTGCACGGCCGGGCTTTCATTTTCCTTTTGGCTTGAAACTTCTCTTGCCTGACCATTTGATGCTTCAGAAGTTAGATTTTGAGGTTGGAGCTTATCCAACTTTTCAGCAGTCTCTTGACTTTCTTGTTGAGCACCACTTGTCGCATTAGTCATGCTTTGTGTCGGTTGTTCTTCTGCAGACTGGTTAGCAACTGAAGTATTTGTTTTAAGCGACGCTCCTTCAGGGCTTGAAGTTTTTGAAGTTGATGTACTTTGATTTGATAGGGCTGTGTTTGTCGCTGTCAGTACTGAGACATTGGCTGCTGGTTGATTAGCACTGTTGCCTGTCGTAGTGCCAGTATTTGTAGAGCTTGAGCTATTTGGTTGACTAGCAAAGTTTGGTGGGGTAGGACGTCCTGTATTAGTCGTTTGACTTGTTGAGCTTGTAGTACTCGTGCTAGACGTATTCTCGGAACTTGTTGAACCAGATTGTCCCCATGGTGTGTTAACGCTACCAGTATTAGTTGAACTTCCGCCATAGCTAGTCGGTCCCCCATAGCCTCCGAAATTATCAGACATTGAGGTATTACCAAAGCCTCCACCTGGGAAGCCACCCATTCCACCTGCACCAGGACCATTGTTTGTGCCTTCTTCAGTAGCTGTTGCAGTGGCACTTGAACCACTTGAGGTCGTGATGGTATAGGTTTCACCCGAAGTTAGACTCTCGGTACTTAAGACCACATTTCCGAAAGAAGACGTCGCTGTCGTTGTGGCAACAACATTTCCAGAGCTATCAGTGACTGTGATGGTATCCCCTGCACTACCTGAAATGTTAGCCATGATGTAAGATTGGCTTGAACCCGTTGTAAAGGCCTGAGCCATTCCTTGGTTACCAATGGCCCAAACGGTACCGCCCGAGATGATACCTGTCCCATCATAGTCGATAGCCGCATTATCGGCACTTGTCTGAGCGACATAGAGAGAACCACTTTTAACTGTCACATTCCCGTTACTGTCGATACCATCACCGTCTGCTAGGATTGTAACCGTTGCACCGTCAATATTGATGGCAACTTCATTTTCCAAGTCAGAAGTTGAGTTGGTTAGGCTTGAAGTGTCAGCACTGTCCTTGGTCGTCCACTCAGTGGCGTTAATACCGTCATCTCCAGCAGTGATGTCAACAGTTCCACCTGTCAAGTTAATATAACGTCCTTCAAGGCCTTCGTCACCCGCCACGACCGTTACTTTAGAATTACCCTCAACGGTCAATTCATCCGTAACCGTGATACCTTTATCAGTCGCATTAATGGTTACCGTTGAGTCGGTAATTGTCAAATCACCACTATTCACATCTGTTTCGTCTTCGACTTGAATACCATCATCAGTTGCTGTGATGTTAACTGTAGCATTTTTAATGGTTACAGCTGTCGTCGCATTGATGCCATCCTTGGCCTCAGAAGTCAAATCAAGCGTTACAGAGTCAACCGTTACACTATCAGCCTTAATGGCGTGCTTTTCAGTACTTGAAAGTGTCAAGCTACTTCCAGTACCGCTGGTGATGGTCAAAGCTCCAGCTGCTTCGATGGCATTAGCAGAGGTCGAAGAAATGGAACTGTCTGAAAGAACATTCACCGTCAATTCTGCTGAAGAATTAGAAGTGATTGACGAATCTGTTAAGGTCACTCCATCCAAGTAGATTGTAACTGGATCCGTCACGCTACCAGCCACAATAATAGTATAACTTGAGCCATTACCTGTTAGTGTATATGAACCTGATTGATTAATGGTAACGGTAGTGCCGTCAACTGTTACTGTGCTACTATCACTCGTTACCACAGTTGTCCCATTAAAGGTAATCGTGGTCGTCGTGCTTTCTGAATCATCACTGCTAGACTCAGTTGTTGTTGTCTCAGACGTAGTATCTGAAGCATTGTTGGTTAAAACTGAAGCTGTCTCTGAAGCAGTCGCTTCAGTGGAGCTTGTGCTTGTATTAGTGCTACTGTTTTCATCTGTAGTAGTTGTTGCCGTTTCTGAAGTTTCATTAGTTGTTGTTGCAGCAGTTTCAGAAGAACTGGCTTCTGAAGTTGAAGATGTACTTGACTGATTAGAGGTTTCACTACTTGACGATGTTTCTGTTGTGTCGGATGTTGAACTTGTTGCTGATGAAGCCGTGTCGGATGACGTAGTTGTAGTACTTGTAGCAGTGTCTGTACTTGTATCAGTAGTATTTGACGCTTCTTCTGTCTGAACACTTTCTTCAATCAAATCGGCAGTGGTTTCACCCGTCGTAACCGTTGAGAGTGTTGATTCGGTGTTAGTCTCATCGGCTGAAGCCTTATTTTCATTTAAGATGACCGAGCTACCAAAAATTAAGCTCGCTACTAGGACTGAACCTGCAGTTTTCCATTTTGATGATTTTTTAATGGCGTAACGTTCTTGTGTTTGTTTCGTATCTTTGTATGTCATATCTTGGACCTCTTTCTTACTTTTGAGATGCCTCTATTAAACACAAGAAACCTAAGACAAGGCTTAAAGAAAGGTTAATCTTTCCTTAAAGTAAAAAAATCCCCAAAACTATGGGAACTTTCAATCTATAGGATAAGCCACTCTAAATTCTTCCAACACAACTAGACTGTCCTGACTAAAATGTAGTCCAACCTCATGCAACCATTTGCTAAAGAGGTTTTCATGAAGCTTTTGCCAGTAAGCTAGGGTTCGATCTCCTTCACCTTCCTTGTAGGCATGGTTTTCAGAAACCTCTTTAAATGGGATAACCTCAACTTTCGTCGTTTCAATAATACAAATAGCATTTTCCTTACTATCAAGAATGACGCTCAGTTCATTTTCCTTGGGCAATGGTTCATCCCCCACTGCATACAAGTCAAAAGCTGAACTGGTTGCTGTCTTTTGCCCCATCAATACGAGTTCTGCCAAATAATCTGCTTCCACGCCAAAGGCCCAGGCATCAATCTTATCTCCGATTGTCTGATTTAAAATTTTATAGGCTTGCCACATCTGGTCTGATGTCATCAATCTACTCCTGCTTCTACTTTCCTTCCATTATATCAAAAAATGATAGGCCAGATGGCACTATCATTTTCATCTTAATACTTAGAATGTTTGTAACCGTAAAAGGCATAGATAACTGAACCGATTAGCACTGCCAAACCAAAGGCTAACCATGTCTGCCAACTGTACTGACTCATAAAGGAGAGGCAGACGATAATTGAAATAATAGGCAAAACCGGAACAAATGGAACCTTGAACTCGTCCTTCTGTGGCAAGCCCTTGTCCTTACGAAGAATAATGAGAGCAATAGCCAAGAGGACCAAGTAAGCCAAGGTCGCAATGTTAACCAATGATGCCATATTGGCCAAGGAGAAGATACCTGCTGAGATAGCTGACAAAACTCCTGTTAAAAGTGTCGCATGATGTGGAACCTTATTAGTCTTTGAAACCTTTTGGAAGGTTTGAGGAAGGAAACCATCACGCGCCAGGCTATAAACCATACGGCTAAGGGCGTAGGCCATTGAAATACATACCGTAATCAAGGTCATAATTGCAACCACAGAGACGTAGTTGGCTGCCCAAGAAATACCGATATAGCGAAGGGCATAAGCCACAGCATCGTCGACATTCAACTTGGTATAGTGAACCACTCCTGTCAAGACCAGCGAAACCACTGCATAGAGTGAAGCCACAATAATCAAGGCAAGAACGATACCTCTAGGAACGTTCTTTTGCGGTTCTTTAATCTCGTCTACGGTCATAGAGATAGACTCGAAACCAAGGAATCCAAAGAACATGAGGGAGGCACCTGCCATAATTCCTGTCTTTCCTCCATAAATTTGCCCAAAGCCAAATGGTGCAAAATCTGCCCAGTTGCTAGGATTCAAATGGAAGAGCCCCACTAAGATAAAGACCGTCAAGGCTGAAAATTTGAGCACTACCAAGAGGGAGTTCAAACGCAAAGCCTGCTTAGAATTCATGAGAAGAAGAGCCGTCACCAAGACCAAGACCAAGACTGGCAGGAGGTCAATGTAAGTGCCTTGACTGGGATTGAAAGGTCCACTGATGGCTTGAGGCAACTTAAGACCAAAGCTAGCTAGTAGCCCCTTGAGGTAGGCACCCCAACCAGAGGCAACACTGGATACGGCATTCATAAAGACAATCATGGTCAACCAGCCACCCATCCAGGCAGGATACTCCCCCCAGACAGCATAGAGATAACCATAAACACCACCGGCTGATGGATAACGTGAGGCAAACTCAGCAAAGAAAATCGCTGACATCCCAACACACACGGCTGAAATCAAGACCGAAATAATCAGGGCAGGACCAGCCAGAGTCGATGCCGCGGTACCAGTAATCGTAAAGATTCCTGTACCAACCATGGCACCGATTCCCAGTAGGACCACATCCCTAAGGGTCAGATGTCGTTTCATCTCAGTCTGAGCGAGACCGACATCCTTTTTACGAAAAATACTCATTTTTATACTCCATTTTTTGCGAAATACCGAACTATTATACCATATTTCTTGGCCTAAATGGACTTTTTTCTGTATTTTTATACTTTTATTGGTGAATGCTATGTTGAAGATGGGGACTTCCAGTGCTTACTTTTTAATTTTACATACATCTCGATTAAAAGAAGCTTGCTAAAGTAGTCATTTATCATTCTTTTTTGTTTCTCAAATCCTTACCTAGAAAGAATTTTCAATTTTTAGAAAAAAACATGAAAATCTTATGAATGCGTTTGATTCTTCTAATGAAAGATGTTAGAATGGGGTCATTAAAAAGGAAAAGGGGAACTTTTATGGAAAATAAAGTTCATTTTAAACTTCATAAAGTGAAAAAACAATGGGTTACCATTGCCGTGTCTGGTTTGGCACTTGGTGCCTCATTGATTGGAGTTAGTGTCTCTGCCGACGAGCAAGCTGCCAATCAAGTTACCTCAGCTAGCACGCCTGAAAGCGTCAGTCAGGATCCTGATCTTGTCGTCACAGAAACAACTGTAGCTACGACAAAAGCTGATCAAGTCGCAACCAATAGTGCAACTGATACAACTGATAAGCAGCCAGCCCTTAAAGAAGACCAAGCAAGCAGCACTTACAATTTGTCTAGTGGCGAAACGAGAACTGCTACTTCAACTTCAGAAACAGCTAGCACAGTCACTGAAGTAAACAGTCAAGCACCAGAATCTGTTGAAACTGCTGTCGTTTCTGGCGGTCAATTCAATAGTGATGCTGAGGGCAACTGGTACTACCTTAAAGACGGGAAAAATCTGACAGGTGCCAAAAACGTTGACCATTTCGACCTTTATTTCCACGAGGATGGCAAACAGGCAAAAGGTGAGATTATCTCTGAAAATGGACAATCTTACTACTATGACAAAGCCAATGGACGTAAGGTAACCAATACCTCTATCAACATTGATGGTCAAGCCTACAAAGCTGATGCCCAAGGTCGTTTGACAGCAGTTCTACCTGAAACGAACAAACGCAACCAGTTTATTGAAGACAACAACCACAACTGGTATTACCTCGGCAAAGATGGTAAACCCGTCACTGGTGCTCAGAACATCGATAGCTTTAACCTCTACTTCCACGAAGATGGTCGACAAGCTAAAAACGAAATCGTCACTATTAATGGTGATAGCTACTATTTCGATAAAGACAATGGTCGTCGTGTAACAGGTCTCTACTACGTTGATGGTGCTAATCACAAATACTCAGGCTATTACTACTTCGACAAAGATGGCAAGATGGTTAAAGATGATTTTGTCACTGAAAATGGTAACACCTACTATTTTGATGCTACTGGCTATCAACCTAATTTTGTCTTTGTTTCGGATAAAGCTGGGAATTGGTATTACATGAGTGACTTCAAGGCAACTAAAGGTTTCTCGGGTACAATGAGATTCAGTACAACCTTTATAGACCGTAGCCAAGCACACAATAAGACAATCACCAAAGAGCTTTATGGTGAACAGTATTATTTTGACCCCAAGACTGGTATCATGGTAACCAATCGTTATATTTCTGACGACAAGGGTAATTGGTATTACTTTGGTAAAGACGGTAAAGCGCTTCATGGCTTTCAAACGGTAGATGGTAGCCTTCACTACTTCAATGACAATGGTCAACAAGTCAAAGGGGACTTCCTTTACTACGGTAACGATATCTACTACTTCGATAAGGATAATGGAAATCCAGTAACTAACCAATTTATCAATAGAGACAACTCTTGGTACTACTTCGGAGCCGATGGTAAAGCCGTATCTGGTTTCCAAACCATTAACGGACAGAACCTATATTTCCACGAATATGGTGTCCAAGCCAAGGGACAACTGGTTACTGTTGGTGGCAAAACCTACTACTTCGATCCAAATACAGGTGACAAGTGGGTCAATCGCTCACTTACCTTAAACGGTACGGTCTATAACTTTGATAGCAATGGTGTGGCGACTACTAAAGCTGACCAAACCACAAATCGAAATCAATTTGTTAAAGGTACTGATCAAGAATGGTACTACTACGATGCTAATGGCAAAAAGGTTACTGGTTTCCAAACTATTAACAAGGACCTCTACTACTTCAACGATAAGGGCCAACAAATTCGAGGAAAGATTTTCAACCTAGGTGATAACCACTACTTCGCCAACAAAGACACTGGTGCTGTCCTTCGTAATGCCTTCTACCATGATAAATCTACTGGTCGTTACGGTGCTTTCTCTGAAAACATCTATTACGCTGGCAATGACGGTGCCTTCAAGACAGGTTGGTTTGAAGTTGATGGCAACCGTTATTATGGTAGCGACTATTCTGATGACGACACGCCTAAAGGAAATCTCTACACAGGAGTTATCAACTCACAACTCTTTAGCCCAGATGGGAAACTCTTGACAAACGGTCTCTATCCTGAGTTCAAGCGTACTGGTGAAAATGATTATGAACTTAAAGACGTCTATATCACAGATACTGATGGTAAAATCAAAGAAGGTCCTTATCAATATGATGGTAAGATTCTTGGATCTAAATATAGCAGTGTCCGACAATCACAATGGTCAACTATTGACCAATGGGACATTCTTAATGGGCACCTCTACCATTTCGACTCAACACCAATGACCTTCACAGCACCAAATGGCCAAAAAGTGACCACAAACGTGGCCATTGCAACAACTAACAAGGCCCTTACTTATCGCGGTGTAACATTTAATTTTGATGCCAAGGGTATTGATGCGGCAAAAGAAAAAGCCATCCACTTTGACCAATTGCAGACGGATCGTAGCGGCACAAGTTATCTCTATGAAAATGGTCAGAAAGTCACTGGCTTGAAGACCTTTGATGGCGTCACTTACTATTTCTATGAAGATGGCCGTCAAGCCAAAGGCACAGAGGTCACAATCAATGGTAAAACATACCAATTTGACCAATTGACTGGTATCATGACACGTAACGCCTTTTCAAAATCATACAACTACGAAGGTTCTCCACGCTTCCCATACTACCCAACACGCTACTATGGCAACGACGGAGCTGCTCTGACAGGTTGGCAAACCATCGATGGCAAGGACTACTTCTTCCGAGATAGCGGAAACCTTGAAACAGGACGTTTTGTCATCGGAGACAGAGCCTATAATGCTGATGACAATGGTGTAGTTGCTGACCGCAAGGGTGAACCAGCTTATCGCAATCGCATTGTCTACGATAAGGGCGATAACTACTATTACAATGACAAAGGTGAGAAAGTTACCGGCTTCCAAGAAGTTGATGGCAAGGTCCTCTACTTCGACGCTGAAGGCAAACAAGTCCTAGGACGCTTTGTCACAGTCGATAACTACACCTACTATTTGGACCCTAAAACAGGTGAAAAATACACTAACCGCTCTGTCCTCATCGATGGTAAACTCTATACCTTCGACAAAGACGGACATGTCGTGTCATAAGATGAGATGAAACCGAGACGAAAGTCTTGGTTTTTTTGTGGTAAATGCTAAAAGCTATACTTCTTATATCTCTCTTTTTGCTATAATAGTCTCAACTAAACCAAAGGAGGTTTCCCATGACAACCTTATACGATTTTACAGTTTCAGATCAAGCTGACCAACCTGTGTCTCTCCAGGACTATAAGGGAAAGGTAGTTCTAATTGTTAATACAGCAACAGGCTGTGGTTTGACGCCACAGTATCAAGGTTTGCAGGAACTCTATGACAAATACAAAGACCAAGGATTCGAGATTCTTGATTTTCCTTGTAATCAATTTATGGGGCAGGCACCTGGTAGTGCTGAAGAAATCAATACCTTCTGCACCCTCAATTACCATACAACCTTCCCTCGATTTGCCAAAATCAAGGTCAATGGTAAGGAAGCAGAACCACTTTTTGATTGGCTAAAACAAGAAAAATCTGGACCGCTTGGGGCTAGAATCGAATGGAATTTTGCTAAGTTTTTGATTAACCGTGAAGGTCAAGTGGTCGAACGCTTTTCTTCCAAAACGTACCCACTAAAAATGGAAGATGCTATCAAGGCTCTTCTTAATAACTAAAAACAAAAAACGAGAGTGAAACTAGAACGACAATCTTTGACTGTCGCTAGTTCTGCTCTCGTTTTCTGCGTTAAGAAAAATAGTATAGAAAGAAATTTTGCTTTATTTTAGAACAAAGCTGTCAATGCTGTAATTAAACCAAAGATAATACCTGGTGCATTGGCCGCAGCAAGGGGAAGGTCACGTTCTTTTTTAAAGAGACCATAGTAAACCCAAAGGCTACAGTTGACTGCAGCTACCAATGGTTGGATAAAGTTTCCTTTATGACCAGACAAATTGTCCATGATTTGTGGCACGTATGATACATACATCATAACTGACATGAAGGTTGCCACCCAACCAAGGGTTTTCATTTGTTTATCTGACATTCGAGACTCCTCTTTCATAAGATTCTTTCTGCCTTGTACATCTAGAAATATTACAAGACATGTTTTAATGCACTAAAATTAAAACAGTGTCTATCTTACGCTTTAACAATAGAGAATGCAAGAATTTCGGGACAATGTTAAGAAGATGTAAACTATCACAAGATTGTGATAGTGCATTTAGTCTCTTATGTAGCGTTTTCATAAGAGAAAAAGACCTCGTGAAGAGGTCTAAAGTCAATCAATCTTCTATTTTTTCTCATTAAAAAGCACTGATATTAAGGATTACTGTCATAAATCATTCAGCTAAGAGTACTTCTTTGATGGTTTGCTTTTGGAGTTTTCTGTTGGATAGATAAAACAGGCTTTCATAAACCACAGCAAAGCCAAGCAAGGTCCGGAAGCAAACAATCCAATCAAAGTGATGCTCAATCTTTTCAGGAACTGTATCTTTGATTACACCAATCAAGATTTCCATGATACCGTATTGATAAACCGTCCCTAAAACAAATCCTAGATAAGCCCAAAAACGATAGGGAGCGAGAATATGACTTTGGCATTCACGATTTGTGTAGCCAAAAGCCTTCATCAAGGCCAAGGTTTCGCGACTTTCTGAGATGACAATCCCTAATGACAAAAAGAGAATCGAGAAAGAAAGAATTAAGCCAATCATAATCATCATGGTTTGGATGATATCATCTGTATAATCTCTTAAGCCAAAGGACAATTGAACCATGGCTGCAAAACACATGGAGCCAAAGACCACAAAAAACAAGATAGATTTTCTCCCCCAAATCAGTGACGAAGACAGCTCTTTTAAGAAAGATTTGTCTTTCTTGGGTGCCCTCTTTCTCCTTTTGACCTTGATCGGACTTGGAGATTTTTTCAATAAGCGAAGTGCCGGGGTTTGGAGTTGTCTTCTAGCATAACCAATCGCGAGAAGCATAAAGAAGGTCGTTGGTAGCATCACCAAAGCAAGCAAGAGCTGCCAGTGAAAGTGAATGGTGATTTCTGGCAGGATCCCCTTTTCATTGCGGAAGTCATAAAAATGTCCCATCATAAGAAAAGAAGCAAAATAGCCAAGAAGCGCTCCAGCTCCAAAACTGAGTCCAAAGGCCCAAAACCGTTTAGCCAACAGGCCATTGCTGTAGCCCAAAGCCTTTAAAATTCCTAATTGTTCCCTGTGGTCATCAACAAATTGTTTGATATAAAAACACATGAGAAGAACCGACGTCAAGGACAAGACAACCCCACTGACCATGGCCACCATCCAGGAAAGCGATACCTGGGCATCATAGTAGGTCTGCATCATGGGATTGGTTTTAGAAATCTCCAACTGCTCGATATCCAGGTAAAAATTCAAGAAGAGATTGGCCACAAAGACCGCACAAGCCCCAATGATACTAACGACAACTAATTTTCGAATATCTTTTACTGAAAACATGGCTTACCATCCAATCTCATAGGCAGTCTGAGGTTGATCATTGGTCACAACTTCAGTAATCTTGCCACTATTGACACGAATGATGGTTCTGGCCATATCCGCAATATTTTGGTTGTGCGTCACCATGATGAGGGTAAAGCCCAGCTTTTCCTTCAGTTTCCAGATATAGTCGAGAATCTTGCGCCCTGTTTCTTCATCCAGGGCTCCCGTCGGCTCATCTAAGAAGAGAATCTCTGGCTTTTTGGCCAAGGCCCGAGCAATGGAGACTCTCTGCTGTTCCCCACCAGACAATTCACTCGGATACTTGTCCAGCTTATCGCCAAGCCCCAAATCCTCGATGATCTGCAAAAAATCATGATTGTTTGCCAGATTAGCTCCCATTTTTACATTTTGTCTGACCGTTAGATTCGGTAGTAGATAATACTGCTGGAAAATAAAGGCAATATTCTCCCGTCTAAAGGCCGTCAATTTAGCATCCGTGAGTTGTGATAAATCTTGTCCTTGAATAAGGATATGCCCTTCGTCCACCTTTTCTAAGCCTGATAACACATTTAAGAGAGTTGACTTGCCCGATCCAGAAGGGCCGAGGATAACCACATCATCCTGGTCTTGAATCTGCAAATCAATCCCTTTTAAGACCTTGGTTTGGCCGTAACTTTTGTGCACATTTTCTAGTTGAATCATTTCTTTCCTACCATTTCTTTGATGAGAGATTGACAAACCTCTGTCAGTAATCCAATCACTTCTTCCATGCTGAACTGATAAATCCCAGAAGCAACCATAGAGGCCATCCCGTGTGAGTAGATAAATAGATGCTGGTACAAGCGACTAGCCTCCTCTACAGTCAAAGGATAGTCTGCGACAATCGAATCCAGAACCAATTGGTAACTATGATCCTTCATGGGAAGAAAATCTTTAAAGCGACGAATCGGATCTTTGCTAGGATTTTGGAAAAGCAATTGAAAGAGTTGGGGCTCTTTTGAGGCGAAAAGGATATAAGCAACCCCGACAGATCGAAAAGGCTTCTCATCTTCTAAGGCCTTGCGAATATACTCCACCACGACCATCTCCGCCGCACCAATAACCTCTGCTTGTAACTCAGCCATATTAGCAAATTGCCCGAAAATGACTCTCGGTGTGGCTCCCAGTTTCTCCGCTAATGCTCGAGCAGTTAAACTAGCCATGCCCTCTTCTCTCACCAATTGTAAAGCTGTCCCAATCATAGCCTCTTTACTAAATTTAACCTTGGGTGGCATAAGACTCCTTTCGCGCAACATACGTTGCGCAACACTTGTTGCATAAAAGATATCATAAAAAGGAAAGGCTTGTCAAGAAAAAACTGAAGACCACAAAACAAAAAACCAGACTACCGATTAGAGTGGAATCTGGTTTGATAACAAGATTCTAAGGCAAATCATTTCCTGCAGCTAGGTAGATTTGGTACCATTCCTTGCGAGTTAGGGTAACTTCTGCTGCTTTCCCTGCTTCAAGGACATGTTGTGGCTTGGTCGTTCCAATGACTGCCTGCATCTTACCTGGGTAGCGAAGGACCCAAGCAAGGGCAATGGCTGTCGGAGTGACTTGGTATTTTTTTGCCAAGTCATTGAGGACGTGATTTAGGGCCGCAAACGCCTCATTGCCGACAAAATTCCCCTTGAAATAGCCATGCTGGAGGACAGACCAGGCCTGAATCACCGTGTCGTTTAAGCGACAATACTCAAAGACACTGCCATCTCTCACAGCTGCTTTCGGCCCCTCCATATTGACATGAAAACCTGCATCAAAACTCGGTGTAAAGGCAGCACTCAACTGCAACTGGTTGACCTTGAGAGGTTGTTTGACAACAGTTTTGAGCAATTCCATCATCATAGGATTTTGATTGGACACCCCAAAATGACGGACCTTGCCAGCTTGCTCCAAGTGATTAAAGGCTTCTGCCACTTCTTCAGGCTCCATGAGGGCATCCGGTCGGTGAAGGAGAAGACTATCTAAGCGTTCAATCTGCAAACGCTCGAGGATGCCATCAACGGAGTCCAAAATATAGTCCTTAGAAAAATCAAAATAGGTAAAGCCATCTTTGCGAATCCCACACTTAGACTGGATCCACATCTGGTCTCGAAGATCAGGACGACGTTTGAGGACCTTGCCCAGCAGGACCTCACACTTACCATTTCCATAAATATCCGCCAAATCAAAGGTGTTGATTCCAATCGACAAGGCTGCCTCCACCAAGGCCTCGACCTCATATTCACTCAATTCGCTAATACGCATCATCCCAAGGACAATCGTTGACAAACGCTCATTTTCAGCAAAATCAATATACTTCATCTCTGCCTCCTTTTCTGTATCTCTATTGTAGTGAAAAGGGTTTCAAAAATCAATTGTGAAATAAAAGACCCTCAGTTTCAACTGAGGGCTTAGATGATTTACGATAGCTAGGTCACCTTTGATAGTCTCTCAGAATACCTAAGATTCAAGACTGATAGCATAACCATTGATTGTCTGGAAATAAACATACGTCACAATCTTCTATAAGAAGAGCTTTCCAGTACTTCCAAAAACTTTTACAGATTTCTAACATGGATGATACCTTTATTCTTTATAATAACGTTTGGTAATCTTGTATTGTGAAATAAGTATATAAATATAGATGATGGATACAACACTCAAAGCTAAGAGAATATCCGTCTGGAAGGCAATCCCAATGATTAAAATTCCTATTAGCATGATTGGCAAGATATAATTGCTTAACTTGACGACCACTTCGAAATTTTCCTCGTAGCTAATCTGTTTTTCTGCTTCATCCATCATACCCATCATGAATTCACGCACTTCCTTGGCATTGGCATTTCGGGGAATTGGTTTTCCATAAATCAGATGGAAGGTCTTGCGAAAGAAGATATCTGATAAGAAAAATAGGACAATCACAACAAGGAAGAGATAGAGTATGGTATAGTCTCCAAAGATAAAAGCCAAGTTCCCTGTGTCAGGTCTATCCATATACATCAATTGACAATAAAAGATGCTGACTAAAATGTATGGCAAGATCATGATGCCTTTAAAAATGGTCGCTAACCCATACAGTTTTTTCTTCTGGATGTCATAGTGATAGGCTTCCTCTTCGTCTTCTATCTGGAGCATTTTTTGATGGACTTTTCTCGCGCACATCAGTAAGGCTATCGTAACCAAAAACACGATAAGAAACAAAAGTATTGAGCCCAAAAGGAGTACTTCTTTACTAAAGAAGGATTGGATTTCCAGGGGCTTTTCGGATCCAAACATTCCTGTCAAAAATCCGATAACTCCTCCGATCAAACCAGAAACTGTAATGATCCCGACATTTCTCCAAAAACGGTAACGTGGGGATCGTTCTTGTTGTTGCTTTTTCATAATCATTCCTCTTCCTCTACTAGACTAAAAACATTTTCCACAGGCTCTTTGAAAACCTGGGCGATGGTGATGGCAATAATAACCGAAGGAGTATATTCCCCCCGTTCCAAGAGACTGATGGACTGACGCGAGACCCCTGCTAGCTTGGCTAGCTCAGATTGGTTGAGCCCATCACGCGCCCTCAACTCTTTCAGACGATTTTTTAAGATCATGGCATCCGCCTCCTTATAGTTGAACACCCTGAATATCTTCAATACGAACTAATTTGGTTTCCCTATGTTGTTTATTAATTTCACGACTCAATTTGACCCAATCTTCATCGATATCCATAATTTCATACTCGGTTCCAAATCCATTTATCGTAACCGTAACTGTTTGCCCTTTCAATTCTTCTAAAAGTCTAGACATTTCTTTATTTCCTTTCAATTGTTTTTCCAACCCTTTGATACGTTTGTTCAATCTTTTTATCTTCTTCTCTGAGCCCGTATAAATCAGAAACAGAAGTGGAATAAAAGATAGCCAAATATATTTCATCGTAATTTCTCTCCTTCCTTCGTCTAAAACTATTGTAACGCTTCTTTTTATTTTTGACAAGCATCTTTGTCAAAAATGAAAAGAACATTGTCAAAATCATTGGAAATAAAATATAAGCAGCTCACCTTTTCAAACCTTTTAATGTATCTCTCCTTCGATAAACGACTTGGAAAAATTGATGTGAAAGATACCGCTAAGAAAGTACCCAAAACCAAATAATTTTAGATACTCAGAGGTTTGGAGAACTGTCTTAACCTGAGCCTAAAAATAAAAAATCGAGGGCTCAAACTTTACTCATGAAACTTCGGAGAAGATCGCTGACATTTGCTATCACCTAAGGAAAGTTTCAAAATTCAAGCTATACATTTTCTTAGGCATTACTAGTTTTGAAATAGAAAAAACTAGCAAGATTCTTCAATCCTGCTAGTCATTTGTCTTATCATTATGGTTTTGTTCAGTCAGTACATAACCGACTGACTAAGTTAAGGTGATTATTTGTCGCCAAAAACTTTGAAACGGCCTTCTGTTTGGATGTCCTTATCTCCTGCTGGTGCGACGATTTGACCAAATGGTGCTTGGGCACGGAGCTTCCAGTTCGCTGGGATATCATATTTTTCAGCCAATTGGGCATCAACAAGTGGGTTATAGTGTTGCACGTTCATGCCGATATTCTTCTCAGCCAAAGCCAACCATGTCGCATAAAGAGCGATTCCATGACCTTGTTCTGACCAAATTGGGAAGTTATCTGCATAAAGTGGGAATTGCTCTTGAAGGCCTTTCACCACATCTTGATCTTCATAGAAGAGAATTGTTCCCTTAGCTTGGGCAAAACCTTTCAAACGTTCTTTTGTTCTCTCGAAGGCTTCTGCCGGTGTCACTTTTTCAAGCTCTGAATAAGCAATCTCATTCCAGAAAGCATCTGATTCTTCATCCAGCAAGATAACCACACGTGATGTTTGTGAGTTAAAAGCAGTTGGTGTGTTAAGAACCGCTTCTTGGATAGTATCAATCAATTCTTGATTTGAAAGTTCCACATCTTTTCCCAATGCATAGATAGAACGGCGTTTTGTTTGTAAATCTGTAAAGTTTGTCATCGTTATTTCCTCTTTCTTTGTGATATATGTTAATTGTTAAAATTGTTAAGTTTATTTGTAATAACTTTGATTACAATAACTATTATATAGATCCTTAATGTAATGTCAATGGTTACGACTTAAAAATCACTAATTGTTAATATTTTTTTCTTATCCGTGTCAAAATACCGTCATTATCCTCGAATGTTAAGACATTAGAAGATAACCATTTGACCTCAGCTCCACGATTATTAGCACGCTCTGCAATAGCAATCAAATCTTCCTTGTCTTCTACTTCAAGGACGTAATAGGCAAGACCAGACATATCTTCTTCACGTTTGGCCAAGTCCTTTCCACCCCATTCATTGACCGCTAGGTGATGATGGTAATCGCCTGAAGCAATCCAACTAGCACTTGGAATAGTGAATTTATCTGCTAACTCCAAAACTTCCTGATAGAAAGCTGAAGCTAGCTGACTATCCTTGACCGATAAGTGAATATGCCCCATGCGAGTATCCTTAGCTATCACAAAAGGTTCAACCTTGCGTCCCATATCGTAAATTTCTTGGGCTGAGAGTTCTTCTGTTACCCCAACGATGCGACCATCCTCACGAATATCCCATTCAGCAACAGGCTTGTCTCGATAGAGCTCAATGCCATTACCCTCAAGGTCCTCCAAATAAAGGGCTTCGCTATAACCATGGTCAGCGGCACCAACAAAAGGATAGTCCAGCTCAGCAATATGTTTGAAAACATCAGCCAGATCCTCGCGAGACGGCAATAAAATCGCCATATGGTAAAGACCGTAACTGGACTTGACCGCTTCCTCACGATTAGTTTCAATCAAGTGGACCAAAGGCTTGTTTCCAGCTCCCAAGATAACCTCTTTTTCCATTTGGGAGAGGATTTCAAGACCTATAATCTGTGAATAAAAGGCCGTCTGACAAGCCAAATCCTTAACATTTAGCACTGCCTCCGCTAAATAAATCTTACTATTGTAATCGTATGTCATATGATTTTTCTCCTGTGTTGTAATATTTTATATGACAATATTATACTTGGTTTAATTGTAATGTCAATCATTACAACCTGAAAATAAAAAAAGAAACCGAATAGCTTTCGATTTCTTAGCATTTACTGACTAAACAATCAAGCTCCGGCTTCTTTCCAGTTTACCTTGGCATCTTTTAAAATACCAGCCAGTGTTTTCTTTTCAAGCTCTTTTTCCATTGCCATTTGAACGTCTTCTAGGCTTTGGTCCAAGATTCCATGAATATTTCGTCCTACTGGACAGGCTGGGTTAGGATTGTCATGGAAACTAAAGAGTTGACCACTTGGGCCGATGCTATCCACAGCACGATAAACCTGAAGAAGGTTGATTTCGTCTGGGGCCTTGAGCAAGCTAGCTCCACCTGTTCCCCTTTGAACTGAAATTAAGTCTGCTTTCTTTAGTTGCGACAAAGTTTTGCGGATAATAACAGGGTTAACTCCAACACTACCTGCCATAAAGTCACTGGTTAACTTAGTTTCATTTCCCTTATTTTGTGCTATAAGAGTCAAAATATGAACGGCAATGGTAAAGCGACTTGGAATTTGCATATTTGGGACCTCTCATTCTTCTTTGCTATTTCACTTGATTATAACAAAAAGAAAGTTGTAAAACAAGGAGTTACAACAACTTGAGGAGTCAATCTTATCACTAAAAAAGATAGAGCCACGACAGACTCTATCTGATTATGTTTGATGATAAACAACTAGAACTGATAAGCTATATTATTCTCACTTACTGAGGCTCTAGTTGGGTCTTTTGTTTCTTACGGACACCTTGCCCCTCAATATGCTGTTTGACCAAATCCACAACTTCATCATTGGTTGGTAAATCCGAGTGCTGAGCATCTTCACCTGTAACCGTAATTTCAGTATAGCTCTTTGCTTGGTTCTGATAGATATATTTTCCGGCGGACACACTGGCATCAGGCACCAACTCGTCCGAATCATAGGTGATAGTCCCTGCTACTGAATAGACATGTAAGGTGGACGGAATATTCTTCTTACCAGCTATAAAATCCGCAAGCATGACCGATTTATTTTTGATATTGGTTTCAGTGAAATTATAGGGCGTCCCGATAGTCATGAGTGAGTTAATCCTAACATCATAGTCACTCAGATAATTTTCAATAAAGGCTGTATAAATCAGTCCACCATTGGAATGGGCCAGACCTTTAAAATTATTGAAATTGTATTTATTCTGCAAGGCTTGGAAGGCCTGATTCATCATCTTAGCCTGCTTCTTAATATTACTATAGCCATCTTTGTTATTTTCAAATCCGATAACAATGACTGGTTCGTTGTCCTTAGCCTTGATTTTGCCCTCAAAGGTGATGCGACCATTGTTCCAAACCTTGACCTTGAGGAGGCTATGCTTAACCCCATGACGGTCTTGATTGACCTTACGTACCAAGCCATCAAAACGATTTTCTGTAGCGGAACTCCCTGGAATCATGATAATAGGAGACAATTTTGAATTGTAGAAAGTCTCGATTTCCTTGACATTTTTCCTGGTCCAACTATAAGACGGAACCGCCAAACCAATGAGAAAGACCGCAACAAGGATAAAGACCAACTTCGTTTTTTTACTGAACTTCATTGCTTTCTCCTTCCTCTTTCAAACCGTGTTGCACCTTATTAGACAGATGAACAAAGGGAATAAAGATAGCAACATCAACCGCAAAACAGAGCAGACTAACAGCAAGTGCCCGCAGGCTACCACCCGTTCCGATAAAGGCGTAAAGAAGACTCGGTGTGCCATCTGGTACAGGGTAAACCGCAGCAGGCATAAGACGAATAGCCAGAGCCACCGCAGCTATTCCCATATTGATCATAGGTGCTAAAAGAAAAGGAATCAGGTAGACCAGATTTAGTAAGACTGGTATCCCTACCATCAAGGGAGCCCCATTATTAAAGAGGCTAGGGAAGACACTTAGAAGACTCACCTTCTTATCCTTAAAGCTGGTTGATTTTAAGAGTAGAGCCACCAAGAGAGCCAGACCTGATCCAACACCAGCAACCAAGCCGTAACTATGATAGAGGTTTGTTAGTGTATAAAGGTGGGGAAGCCCAGTCGTCGTATGGTGGGAGACGGCATAGGTCAGATTTTCCAAGGCAAAACTATCCTCAGTAATAGCATTGTGAGCAAAAGCCTGACTATTTCCAATCCAAGCAGAAAAAGTACTCAAAAGTCCCATCATAAAGGTTGAGAATAGATGATTATGAGTTACGGTGACTCTAGATACAAACTGGCTTATGGTCTGAAAAACATTACGTTGGTCTCCAACAAACAAAAGAATATTGAGACCAACCGCCAGAATTAGAGATAAAAAGATGGGGCGAACGGTTTTTGGCTGATAGATATAATCCTTGTCCACAATCTGATCATCACTAGCTCTTGAAAAGCGAAAAATCTGGCCAACCAGATAACCCACGAAGATAGCCAGCATAATATTAATCGAAGCTGGTAAATTGATACGTGTCAAATCGCCATCATTTATTGGAGACATTAACAACTCTTGCGATCCTATTGTCAAGCTGACCAAAAGTGACGTCACACCAGCCGTTCCAGTACTTCTACCGTAGTGACCGGCCGTGTATTTTCCTGCAAAGTAGGTTGACAAGGGACCCGCTAAACCACCAAGAAAACTGGAAAGATTGTTGAGCACCTGACCAGTTATCTTAAAAGCTGGCAGCCAATCAGAAACTGAAAACAACTGGTTAATATAACCAAGCTCTGAAAAGACAGATAGTGAAATCACCCGAATAATTCCTGAAAAGAGGAAAAAGGGAAAGAGCGAAACCAAGGTTTTCTGCGTAATTTGGACAAAGCCTCGCTCACGAAACCAGAGAAACCTCTGGACCAAATAGTTTATCATAAAAGACTCCTAGTAAAAGGCAAAAATAAACTTTACATTCAACGTTTTCTTTCATTATAGCACAAAGAGAGAGGGCTTACCTTAATCGTGGGTTAAAGCACACACTCTCAGAATTTAGTCACCATCATTTTCATGATTTCTTGAAAAATTTAAGAAATATTTGAGAATTTCTTGATGTTTATTTTATGACTATATATTACAATAAAGATGAAAAGAAAGCGGTATCAAATAAGCGAAAGGAGGCTTATCATGAAAAAGGTACTTGAGGTCAGACATCTGACCAAACGTTACGGCCAACATCTAGCTCTAGACAATGTAAACCTGACCTTAGAAAAGGGTGAGGTCTATGGCCTTATCGGAAGAAATGGGGCAGGTAAGACGACACTGATTAAGGTCATTACCAAACTCATCCGTCCAAGTCAAGGTAGTGTTTCCCTCTTTCACTCTACTTCCAAATCAGAGTGGACCCACGCACTGAAACGTGTTGGTTCTGTGATTGAAACACCTGTTGCCCTTAATCATCTCAATGCACGTCAAAATCTACGTTACTACTGCAAGATTCATCACGTTCCAAATCCTGACAAGGTCATTGAAGAAATCCTTGATACGGTTGGACTTGGTCACACTGGCAAGAAGAAATTTCGCAGTTTCTCATTGGGTATGAAGCAACGTCTAGGTATCGCTATTGCACTGATTGCAAAACCAGACCTACTTATTTTAGATGAACCGATTAACGGTCTCGATCCGGTAGCTATCAAAGAATTCCGCCAAATGATTAAAAAATTGAGTGAAGAGCAAGGTATGACAGTTCTCATCTCCAGCCACATCTTGTCTGAACTCTATCAGGTTTCAACCCGCTTTGGCATTATTGACCACGGTCACATCATCCGTGAAATCACTAAGGACGAATTCGAACATCTCAGCGAAGACTATATCGTTCTTAAGACAAATCAATTAGCCCTGGCTAGTCGCATTCTCCAAGACCAACTCCATCAACACTTCAAAGTTGTTAACAGCGACAATGAAATTCATATTTTCGACAAATCCCATGTGATAAAGGCAATTGTCAAAGAGCTGGTTAAACAGGAAGTTGACATCGATGAAATTTACTACAAACGTCAAGACTTAGAAAACTACTTCACACAACTGGTTGATTCAGAAAGGAGGTAGAGCCATGTTACACACTATTCACGCCGATTTCTATCGACTCTTCCGATCTAAAGGATTTTGGATTTCTGAAATTATCCTAGCCCTAAACATTATTTCTGGTGTCCTATTGGGAGGTACAGGGCATGTAGGCGTAGAAACTGGGGCAAAACAAGCCGTTCGAAGCTCCTCTTCATGGACTGGTGTCGGATCACTGATTAATTATTCTAGTAGTATCTCTATGACAGTCCTCTTCACTTTGATTGTTGTCTCTATTATTTTGGGCGTTGACCTTGCGCAAAAGTTATATAAGAATAATCTCACCTCTGGTATTTCACGGAGCGGGTTCTTCTTCGCCAAGACAACCGTCATTGTAGCGATTACTTTAGGACAACTCCTCTTGTCTTACGGTCTTGCCTTCGTCCTTGGTACACTTTGCCATGGTCTCGGAACTGTACCTGATCACTTTGTTAGAAACTTTGCCTTGACTTTTCTTCTCCAATTCTTGTGTAATTTGGCTTGGGTAAGTCTGACCACAGTTGCCCTCTACCTCACACATTCCATCGTGACAACCTTTGTGACTTACACCCTTGGTTTGGTAGCTTTAACCGTACCAGCAGCAATCTTCCCTAAAGTAGAAATTTTGAAATACTTGTCACTCAACTTTAATTACGCCCTGACCGCAGATAAAACTATCATTCAAAATACTGCGATCGTGGCAGTAGGATTTATCTTAGCATTCACAGCTTTGGGCTTAATTACCTTTGAAAAACAAGATTTGTGAAAACAAAAATAACATCGTGCGAAAGCGATGTTATTTTTATTTTTTGTTACTATTCGTTAATTGTTACAAATGCTTTATTTGAGTTTCCAAATCCAGCATCAACTTTTAATTTTAAATTAGTATCAGAGATTGTATCTGGATTCAAATCAAAAACAACATTACCAGTTACTTCATTTTCTGGATTAACACTGGTAAAGAAAAGATTTGCATCATCATTTGCATAGATTCCTGCTGTTGAATCAGTTTCATACTCTGTTTTATCTTTAACTAGCTTAAAGTCAGAATCAGATACAGTAATAGCCTTAGTACCGTTATTTTTTACTGTCACGTTTAGAATAAGATATGAACCTTTTGCATTCATACCAAATTCACCACCTACATTTTGTACGACTTCTTTAGAGTGAATCGTGTATTCTACATCTGCAATCTTGAAAGTTTCTGTCATCTTATAAGTAGGAATGTCCTTACTTTTCTTATTTTTCTTATTTTTAAATCCAAAAATAACATTGCTATATTGATAATCATTATCAGTTTTAGCAGAAGCACTTGTTTGGTTCATTAGAGAAATAACAACTGCACCAATTAAGAATCCAGATAGAACGATAAATTCTAAAAATTTTACTTTTTTCATTAATAATTACCTCCGTACATTAATTATATCAGATAAATTAAAGATTTTATAGTAAAAATTAAATTATCTTTATATTGTAATTCTCTAATTTTTATTTTTCCCTCAAAGTTACAAAAAAAGATTATAAAAACATCAACTTTATGCCTTTATAATCTCACAGTTAAATAAAACCATTCATTCTCATAGTCCAGATGCAACTCACCCTCTAAGACTTGGACTAAGTGTTCGGTGATAAAAAGCCCAAGTCCAGAGGAATCCTCGGTGTCTGACAGGTTTTCAGAATAAAAGCGGGTCGTTAGTTGGTCCAGATGCTGTATCGGCTGTTGTACCATATTACTTACTGACAAATAAATGTCATCTTCCACTTTCTCTAATGTCAGTCGAGCTTGAGTCTTACCATGTTTTAGAACGTTACTGATAATATTCTGAAATAGGCGGTCAAAAATATCAGGGTCCATTTCACATTGGATATCAGGGGCTACTTGAATATCTAGTACAATCCCTGTTTCCTGAAACATGTCATAGTAAGGCAGGATAGACTTAACAACAAGTTGAGAAAAGTCCAGGTCTTGAAATTGCGGTTGGATAGCACCCTCTGTTAATCGTCGATATTCCAACAAGGCTTCCAAACGCTTTGAAACTGTCAGTAGATTTTTAGAAATCTTCTCCATAGCCATGTCACCTTCACTACTACTTCGAAGACTTTGCTGAGCGTAGCCGCTGGCTACTGTCAATGGCGTTCGTATATCATGGGCAATATTACTGATAGCCATGTCCATGGTTTTCTTTTCTTGGAGAGCGACAAGATTAGTCTTTTCAATTTGGGTAAAGAGAGACTCAACCTGATTCGTTAGGGTAACTAAAGATTTTGGTTGGTTTTTCAGAGTAATCCGTCTATGGCTTTCTTCAACTAGCTTTTCTTCAATCTGCTTTGAGAGAGATTTTACAGCCAAATAGTAACGGACTAGATAGGTAGTCACTCCCAGAAGAAGTCCTATCAATACAATAAGTAGTCCTTCCATCAGTCATCTCCTTTAAGTCGCACACCTAAGCCCCAAATCGTTTCGATATACTCCGTACTCGCATCCACTTGGGCTAGTTTCTTTCGTAGATTACTCAACTGTGCATTCAATGTATTATCACCTGATAGATAAGGGGCTTCCCAAACCGTCTCATAGAGGTCTTCTTTAGTAAAAATTTTCTTTGGATTTTGTAGGAGTGTATGGAAGATTTGAAACTCTTTCTTACCCAAACGAATGGCTTTTCCTTGGCAGGAGACTTCAAAACTGTCTGGATTTATCGTAATATTTTTGACTTGATAAATGTTTTCAGTCACACTACTCCCATGATTGTGTTCACGTAGTTGAACGGAGACACGCGCATAAACTTCTTCAAGATCAAAGGGCTTAACGATATAATCATTTGCACCATCAAGTAAGTACTGGCTAATCAAGTGCTTATCACCCAAGGCAGTCAACATAATGACAGGTACAGCGCTTCTTTGCCTGATAAACTTAAGCACCTCTTTACCACCCTTACCTGGTAACATGATATCTAGGAGAACCAAATCAATCTCTTGAGTTTGAAACAAAAGCTCCCCTTCGGTACCAGAGTAGGCTTGGATAATTTCATGTTCTTCAGAAAACAAGTTAAAAAGAATATTCTGGATATCCTCATTGTCTTCAATCTGTAAAATACGTGCCATGTCTTAGTCCTCCAATGATACTACCAATTGTATACGCTCACTTTTTCTTTCATCTTAACAAAAAGCCAAATTAATGACAAGGTGCATTACGACTTATTGATAGCATAAAAGACAAAACAAAAACCATAAGTCTCAACTTCCGAGACCCATGGTCGATTATTTATTATGCAAAAGTTGCCACATCAGAGGCGTCCAAACGAACAGACTCAAAGCCTTCTTCATTGGCTTTCCCGAGAGCAATAATTAAGATAGGTACATGACGGTCTTCATCAAGTCCAAATGCTTTGGCAAGGCCGTCTTTTTTATAGCCACCGATGGCGTTGGTATCATAGCCATATGAACGAGCAACCAACATCAACTGCATAGCAGCAAGGCTGGCATCGATGTGGATAATTTCATTCATCATTTCGCGAGGAGCATTTTCATACATTGGTACAATACTTGACAGTTGTTTTTCTTTGACCTCTTCAGGCATTTTTCCTTGAGCAACAGCCTTACCGTATATATCTTCAGCTCTTTCTTGGCTCTTCAAATCGGCAAAAATAAGGACCATGGCTGATGATGTTTCATTTTGCACAACATTGTAGCTGACGAAAGGTGTCAATTTTTCCTTGCCCTCTTCGCTCTCAACGACGACAAAACGCCAAGGTTGCATGTTGACTGATGATGGTGCTGTAACAGTCTTATCTAGGATTTCCAACAGTTCTTCTCGCGGAATCTTAACAGATGGATCAAAGTTACGAATGGAACGACGATTATAAACGATATCTGAAAAATCATTGCTTACTACAGGCATCTTATGTCTCCTCTTTTTGATTAAATGAAAATAATATAATCAAAATTATAACACAAGACAATTGTTATCAAAAATATTTGCTACAGACGACTAAAGATTAGTTTCCTTGAGTCCTAGTCGTTTCACTTCAGATGAATAGTAAACCATGATGGTAATAAGACTGAGTGTGATTACCCAGATTGACTTAAGGTGCACAAAATGCATCAGAACGGCTGAGACGATAGCGCCAACGACAAAGCTCCCTACGATAAAGCTATAATTGACAGCCTGACGACGATATTCTCTCTGATCACCACTTCCCTGAATGGCATAATAGAGGGCCGTTAACATCCTTCGATAATTTCCTGAGGTCATAAATATCACGAAGGGATGATTCTCAATCTGACTGCCAGTAAAAGTCTTCATCATGATACCTGCAGAAAAAGCGATAATCGGGAGCTCAATCAAGGCATTTGAAGGTAGAAAAGGCAGGATAGCTGTCATCACACAAAGTGGAAGAAGACCATAAACTCGCCAATAGGCATTCTTACGCTGGTCTTTAAACCACATGCCAAAAAGAAAGCCTAAAGAAAAGAATAAGATTGAAAAGCAACGCAACAAGTTATAGTACATACTACTGTTCTGCCAGTCAGCGACCAAGAGAAGGATATTCCCAGTCTGTGTAGCAACCAAACTATGATAGTACATATGACAAAAGACATCCAAAGCCCCTCCCGAGAAACTCAACAAATTAGCCATCAGACGCGTATTTTGAGGAAGAAGGTTCCGCGATTCCATAGCATAACTTCCCTTCTAATAATAATTGATATGATAGCCTTATTATAGCAAATTCGGGCACACACAGTATAAAAAAGCAACCCTCACGAGTTGCTTGCAATTCTATTAAAAATTAACTGTGTCAGAATTATCCTGAGTTTTGATACTAATAGATATCACGTCTATGACCGACTTCGAGGGCAAGTATGATTAGTTCATTGTCCTGAATATTGACAATAACACGATAGGCACCAATACAATAGCGCCATTGGCCAGTCCGATTGACAACCAAGGCCTTTCCCTTAGCTCTTGGATTCTCTGTCACGCGATTGAGATAAGACTTAATTTGTTTTCTGACGAAAGGATCCAACTTTTTAAAATTTTTGGCAAATTTAGGGGTGGGTACTATCTTATAGGTCATCCCAATTTAGCACCTCCCCACCGTTTTCAAGATAGTCTTCATATTCTGCCAAAGCCAAATCGGCTACTCTAGCGTCGTATTCATCCTCAATAGCGTCTAAAGTCCTGGTACGAATTAATTCTGACAAGGATACGCCTTCGAATTTCGCAATTGCCTGCATGAACTTCTTATCTGCTTCTGAAACCTTCAATGTAATTGTTGTCATATCCTTAACCTCGTTCTCTTTTGTAACACCATTGTATTACCACTCCTCTTTTTTGTCAATTTTGATAATAGGTTCATACTTTTATTCGTAAAACAATAGAAAAAGCAACCCTCACGAGTTGCTTCTATCCTATTAAAAATTAACTGTATCAGGATCATCCTGAGTTTTAATGCCTTGAATCTTATCCAATACTGCCATATCTTCCTCTGATAAATCAAAGTCAAAGATATCCAAGTTGGCTTCGATATTTTTTGCTGTCACTGACTTAGGTAGTGGCAAGAAACCTTTTTGAAGGCTCCAACGTAGGGCGACCTGTGCAACAGATTTTCCGTTACGTTCAGCCACTGCTTCAACCTCTTCATTTCCAAAAATGCTACCAGTACCTAGTGGGCTGTAAGCTTCAAGAAGAATATCACGCTCTTGGCAATAAGCAACCAAGTCTTCTTGGGCACAACCTGGAGCCAAGAGAATTTGGTTAACATGTGGCACAATTTCAGCCGTTTCAAGGAGAGCTTCAAGGTGATGTTGCATAAAGTTAGATACCCCAATAGCACGAACCTTACCATCTTTGTAAGCTTCTTCCATTGCCTTCCAAGCGCCTGCATTGCCAGCCTTCCAAGCATCATTTTCACGAAGAGCCTTTGGATTTGGCCAGTGGATGAGCAAAAGATCCAAATAATCCACACCTAATCTTTCAAGTGACTCGTCGATAGAGGCTTTAGCCAATTCGTAATCGTGCTTGTCATTCCAAAGTTTTGTTGTTAGGAAAATATCCTCACGCGCCACATCACTATCAGCAATCGCCTTACCTACAGAAACCTCGTTACCGTAGATTTGCGCCGTATCAATATGTGTGTAACCCGCCTTAAGTGCGAAACTAACGCTGTTATAAGCTTCTTCCCCTTCTGGAATCTGCCAAGTCCCAAAACCAATTTTAGGAATCGTAACGCCATTTGAAAGTGTATATGTTTCCATCCTGTTCTCCTTTTCAAGTTGTAACAGAATTATCTTAAAGGATATAAGATAAAATTGCAAAAATTTGCTACGGCTTGTTTGATGAATAGTTCCTTACTTCTTTTTCCGCTTCTTTTTAAAGACAACACCATTTTCTTTAAGGATTTCCATGCTCACCTTTCCAACTCCTCTAATCGCTGCTACTTCCTCTTCCGTTTTCTTTTTAAAATCTTTAAATTCTATTAAGCCATGTTGACGAAGTATACGCTCCACACTTATTGAAAGACCTTGGAGGGCTTTGCTTGGTTCTATACTTTTTTCCAATTCTCTAATTAGTTTGTGCAATTCTGGATTTTTCTTTTTCGCAACATGTCTTTGTGGACGTTTTGCACGATATTTTTCGATTAACCAAGTAAAATAATATTCTGATTGGGACAGATCAACGACTTGATTAAAAACCATCAAAAGACTTTGCATACTATTGGCTTCAAATAAGATAGGGTTGACTTTAAGCGTTTCGGCAACTAGACGCTCTTCATCACCTTGTTCAATCATTTTTAAATAATTTTCGAACTCTGGATTTTTTGCATAGAGAAGATCAAAATAGAAATCCGCATCCTCAATATGTCCCGTCATTAGAGAGAGCGTCATCATTGGTACTATCATCAAATCTTCTTCGTGATATTCCATTTGCTCACATTCGAAAAAGTTTTTAGCCTTATCAAACTCCTCCAGATTACAATAGGTAGCCATTAATTCGTAACGGACTCCCATGTGATCTTGAACATCTATCTCTAGAATCTCTTCAAATTCCTTAATAGCAAACCGCTTCATACTGTTGCTTAAATAAAATTTAGCAAGATTATACTTCAAAGACAAATAAGGACGCTCGTCAAGATTAGCCCAGCCCATTTTTGGACCTTGATCCCACTTGGACCTTTGCTCTTTTTCTAAAGCAATTAGGCCTTTTAGATGTTCAAGTGGACTTTGAAAAGTTAAGAGCATCTGCTTAGCATCAAGATTTTCAGGATCTAGTTTTAAAGCTTCTGTCAAAAATTCCTGACTTCTCGAAGGATCTTCCTCGTGATAATGATAAGCCTCTTCAATGAGTTTCCAAGCTCTCTCCTGCTTTGAATCAGAGGAAGTGATCTCATCAAAAAGCCCTTGGTTATATTGTCTTGCAAAATCTTCAAGAGCCATGTCCACACTGAGATACTCTGTAATATGTTCTTCTAAGAATGCTTCTGCTTTTTTTGTGAAGTCTTCAAAAGATGATGTCATCAATCTTCTCCAATCTATGTTTATTTCTCTAACTACTATTGTATACGTTTTCATAGAGCGTTACTATATTCTAAGTGAAATCAACAACCTCTTAAATTTTTATTGACAAAAATAGTCGCCAATCACAATACAGATAAGAATCCATAGAGTCTTATTTTGGGACATCTAAACCCAAAGTTGTATACTTATATTAGATAGAGTGCTATTGGACGATTAACGTCAAGGCATAATCTTCAAATTTCATCCAAAGCTACAAAAAATCATTAACGTCTTGGGAGTGGTTTAGTCCCTTTTCTATATCAATAACTTTAACTCACTTTTTCATAATTTTACTTGACCACTCCCATTTTTAAGGGAATTGAAAACTGAGTTATATTTTAAAAGGAAACAGAGGTCTGTTTCCTTTTTTCTTACTTCAAACCATGACAAAAGGAAACCCTTTCGAGTTTCCTTTATCAAATATATCGTTGGAGGCAAAGTCCAATAATACTTTAGTTGAGTGGTTCAATCACGAAGCTCAATTGATAGCTATCTGCTGAGCTAACCAAGAATTCGTCATGAACTGGAGCACCCCATGAGTCGTCACCACCGACACCCATTTGAACAGCAAGAACTTTAATCCATGTAGCATCAGATTGTTGCAATTCATATTGATGACGAGCATTTTCAATTTGTTCAGTACTGTTAAGCAAAGCACTGAATTCGAATGCCTTATTTAGTGCGGTGAATTTAAGACCATTATGGTTATCATCAGATACTGTAAATTCACGAGTACCATAGTGATTACCAGATTCTTGTGGCATTAGATATGGAGCAAATGTCTTTTCAACAGATGTTTCATATCGACCAAGATAGGCACCAGGAAGTTTATCAAGGTAGCTTTCTTCTGCACCGTATCCATAATAGCTTAGGTTTGTAAATTGTGAACCGATAGCAAATTCTAGACCAAATTCAGGGAAGTTTGGCAAACCTGCTTTACCATCATAGCTTGTAGTAACAAAGATTCGACCCTTGTAATCAACTTGATAAGTTACCTTAACTTCGACATCAGAAAAACCAGGCAATTCATGAACATAAGTCACTTTAACAGAGTCATCTTCAATTTGAATTTGAGTATCTGTAACCTTACTATAGTTTCCAGCAACTTTCCAGCCTGCCATTTCGAATGGATATCCAGCACCACGATCGTTGTCGGTGTAAGCACGAGTAAAGTTAAGTTTAGGACCTTTCTCAATGAATTCAACACCGTTATACTTAGCAGATACTAGCGTATTTTGTGCACGTGAAAGCAAGATAGAGAAGTTTTGTCCTTGAATTCCGATGTTGAAGTCGCCTTCAACAACATTCAAAGGTGCTTTAACTGGTGTTTCAGTGCTAATCTTTTCAGCAACATATTGACCACGAACAATTTCATGTCCTTTTGGAGCCCATTCAGTTGCTTCATTCTGAACACAAGCAACTTCATAAATTCGTTCAGCATTTGAAGCTCCAACAGCGAATTCTACTGGGAATGTTGCTTCTTCACCTGGTTTAACATCAAAGTGATATTCACTTTCGCTAACTTTTCTACCATCTTCGTAAACTCTAGCTAGGAAAGTATAAGCAGAAAGATCTTCAAAGACATTATCATTCTTGATAGTTACTGATTTTTCATCAACAGCAATCTTAATATTAGAGTAAAGATGTTTAACTGTTTGAAGTTTTGGAGTTAGGGTACGATCTGCGAAGACAATACCATTTCCACAAAATTCGTAGTCAGAAGGTCTATCATGCCAGTCACCACCATATGATAGGAATTCGCTACCATTTGGAAGTGGTTTGTAAATAGCTTGGTCAATGAAGTCCCAAATAAATCCACCTTGGTATTCTGGATATTTCTCTAAGTCAGTGTAGAGTTTCAATCCACCACCAGAGTTACCCATTGTGTGCATGTATTCACATGAAATATAAGGTTTTTGAGGATTGTTAGTGAGGTATTCTTCAATATCAGCTGGTTTCGCATACATACGACTTTCGATGTCTGTAATGTAATCAAATTCACGACACCATGTAACACCTTCATAGTGAACTGGACGAGTATTGTCAACACTACGGAAGTAATCAGCCATGTCAGCAATATCTTTACCAGCATATGATTCATTACCACAAGACCAAATGATAACACTAGCATGGTTCTTATCACGTTGGAACATGTTATTGGCACGATCCAAACAAGCAGGCAACCATTCTGGTTCACTAGCTGGGATATTCCATGAAGGTTCGCTTAGACCAAGTTTTTGCCATGTACCGTGTGTTTCAAGGTTGGCTTCATCGATAACATAAAGTCCATATTCATCACACAATTCATACCAACGTGTTTGGTTAGGATAGTGAGAAGTACGAACAGCATTGATGTTATGTTGTTTCATCACTTTGATATCCCAAAGCATATCTTCTTCAGTGATACAACGTCCTGTTCTAGCGTTAAATTCGTGTCTGTTAACCCCTTTAAAGACAATTCTCTTACCATTCAAAAGCATGAGTTTATCTTTAATTTCGAAGTGTCTAAATCCAACCTTAACTGGAACGACTTCAACAACTTGGCCATCATCCAAAACATGAAGGGTCAAATTGTAAAGTTTAGGACTTTCAGCACTCCAAGGTTTGATTTGCAAATCTTCAAGACTTACAGATAGTTCACCGTCAGCATTAACAGATGCATCACCTTCTTTAACGATGCCTTCATGATCTGAAAGAACATATTTAATTTTCTTATCTTCGTAATCACCAACAGTCTTCAAATCAATATCCAATTGACCTGCTTTTGTTTGGTAATCATAATCTCCCTTAACAAAGAGATCTTGAACGTGAACTTTTGGAATAGCGTACAAGTAAACATCTCTGAAAATACCGTAAAGTCTCCAGAAGTCTTGGTCTTCCAACCAGCTTGCTGTAGAGTAACGATAAACAGCTACCGCCAACTTGTTATCACCTCCAACAAGGTAATCACTAATTTCAAATTCACTAGGTGTAAATGAATCTTCACTGTATCCTACGAAGTTACCATTGACCCATACAAAGATGGAAGTGGCAACCCCTTGGAATGAGATAAATACTTTTTTGTCTTTTAATGCATCATTCAAGGTAAAATGTTTAACGTATGATGCAACAGCATTTGATTCTTGAGGAACTTGAGGTGGACGAAGGAATTCTTTACCATCCCAAGGATATTGGGTATTCACATATTGTGGAGAACCAAAACCTTGAAGTTCCAAATGACCTGGTACATTGATGAAATTCAAATCAGTTTCATCAAATTCTGTTTTATAAAAGTCTTTTAAAACCTGATTTGTATTCTGAGCATAATGAATTTTCCATTTTCCATTAAGAGATTGTCTTAACTTCATCTCCCCTTCAGAAAATTCTGCAAGAGATTCAAAATACTTATGATCTGAGTGAGCGTCAACAGTATTAACGCTAACAATCTTTGGATCGTTTAAGTAAGTTTGAATTTTTTCAGTCGTGTTCATAGATTATTCTCCTTTTTTGAAGGTAATAACTTCAGACAAAGCTTCTACCTTTTCTCCAACTTCTTGTTCAAGATGGAAAGCACTGAATTTTTCTGAATTGGTTACAGTGACAAGTACTGTGTCATCAAGACCATTTTTCTCAATAATTGGTGACCAGAACTCAAGAAGTTTTTGTCCAACTTCAACACGATCACCTTGTTCTACGTAACTAATGAATCCTTCACCTTTAAGTTTAACTGTTCCGATACCAACGTGGATAAGAACAATGACACCATCTTCACTTTCAATACCAACTGCATGGCGAGTAGGAAGAACTTGACGAATGGTACCACTAATTGGTGCAAAGACAGCTCCATCAGTAGGTTTAATGGCGAAACCTTTACCCATGCTACCTGAAGCAAAGTGTTCATCATTAACACTTGAGAGGTCAACCAAATGGCCAGTTGTAGGGTTTACAAGAGATACGACGTTAGCTTTAACTTCATTTTCAGAAGTTGCTACGCTAAAGCGATGTTCCAATTCTTCAACAATTTCAGCGTGACGTGCTTCAGTCAAAGTGATTTTACGAGCAATAATGAAGGCTCCGATAAGCATTGCTGCTGCTGGAAAACCAAACATGCTAAGCTTAAAGATAGACTGTTGATGTGTTGTAATTGTTGATGCTGAGGCACCTGTTGTCATACCAGCAGCTACGGCAATTGTAGAAACAAGCCAGTTTGACATCGCACCACCAAGTTTATCAACAAGTGGACGAACTGACAAAGTAAGTGATTCATCACGGTGTCCCAATTTCCATTGACCATATTCTACTGAGTCAGAGATAATCATGAGGATAACAAGGAACACAAGAGGTTGTGGAATAAAGAAGAGTTCAGCAGCAGTCAAGATCATTGGAAGTGATGTTCCTGCAATACTAAAGATTCCGATACCACCGAGCATTACTGCAATACATCCATAGAACAAACGTTTACGGTTGAATTTACCAGCTAGGCTAGGGAAGAGTGAAACTGAAACCAAACCAACAACTGTATTCAATCCGTAAAGGATTGAATATTTCCCTGGATCACCAAGGATAAATGTGAAGTAAAAAAGTTGAAGAGCATTAAGTGTATTAATACCAAGACCATAGAACCAATATCCGAGAGACAACCACATCAATTGGTCGTTTTTACCAAGAACTTTAAAGACTTGTTTAAGGCTAGTTTTTTCTTTGTTATCACGAAGTTTTGACTCAACTTCACGTGTACCAATACCAACAGCAATTGATGTAATCACACCAATGAGAGCAACGATAAATGCAAACCAGAACCATCCAGATTTATCTCCAGAACCACTACTGTTCGTCATAGAGAAGAACAAAACGATTGGCATGATGGCAACACCTACAATATTGGCACCAATCGTAGAACCAATACGGGCAAAAGTTGCCATTTTTTCACGTTCATGACTGTCAAGAGACAAGGCAGGAATCATTGACCAGAAACCGATATCTTTAATTGAGTAGAAGACATCCATTACAAGGTAGATAATTCCGAAAAGTACAAGGTACAAGAAAGGATTTGTTTTATTCAAACCACCTAAATCGGTGAAGAGAAGCAACAAGGCGATAGAACTGATGATACCACCACCAACTACCCATGGTTTGAATTTACCATACTTAGTATGAGTGTTATCAATCATGTTACCGATCAATGGATCGATAAATACTTCCAAGATACGCAAAATAGCGATGATGTTAGTAATTAATAGTACGTAGTGACTATTTTGCTTTGGATCACCTGTGTTAAACAAGTGAGTTGTCACAAACATGATAAAGTATGTTGACAACGTTGCATAGAAGACGTCGTTACCAAAAGCACCAGCTGAATAGGATAGACGAGACTTCATTTGACCTTTAGATTTTCCCATTACGAAAACCTCCTGTTAGTTGTTTTTTTGAATACGCTTACATTATATAAGTATTAGTTTAAATCGTCAATAGTTTTAGTGGTTTTTTACTAAACTTTTACTAAAATATGGTTATTTTGATGAATTAAAATATTGGAAACCGATTTCATAGCTTACACTATGACCCTCCTCCAAGATGATATCTCCAAAATCTGTATGATTAACGGCATCTGGGAGTGTTTGAGCTTCCATAGCTATAGCTTCTCGTCCTTTTGCAATTGTTCCTCGATCTCTCGCAAAGTAAATATTATCCTCTATAATATCCATAGTATAAATAACTAAACCATTTCTGTTTGAGAAGATTTCGATACCATCTCCACTCTCTTTATCATGGAGAACAGCTACTTCTTTCACATGATCACAAGTTTCCCCTCCAACTACAAAGGCATCATCAAAACCATTATTTGCTTCAATTCGAGGTAGCAAGTCAGTTGTCTTTCTGAAATCATAATTCGTTCCATCTACATTAATTTTTTGTCCTGTTGGAATTAACTCAGAATCCAACTCTAAACGATAGTCTGAATAGATTTGTAACTCATGACTTGATAAATCCTGTTTGTCGCTAAGATTAAAGTAAACATGGTTTGTCGGATTAAAGACTGTTGACTCTGTAACATCGAAGGCTTCAAAGAGTATTGTTAAGCGGTTATTATTGTTAAGTCTATAACTAATAGAGACTGTAACATCACCAGGAAAGCCATCTACACTTGAATAAAGTCTTCTAATAAATTTTGTCTCAACATATTCATCATTCAGGTTTGTGACATAGTTCCAATTTTGAACCTGCATTCCTTTTGGACCGCCATGTAAACAGTTTTCTCCCTCATTCTTAGGAAGGCTATAAAGAACCATATTATGAGTATACGAAGCTTTCCCAATTCTTCCAGCAACCCTACCAATGGACTGGCAGGCACATAAATTATTCTTATAGTAATCCTCGTAATCACTGAAACCAAGTACTATATTTTTAAGAGCACCAGTTTCCGTTGGAACCAAAAACTCCTGAAGTGTGGCACCTGTTGTGAGTGTGGAAATGACAACACCATTATTATTTTCCATTGAAATTTTACTGACATCGCCTGAATCAACTTTTCCAATAATTTCGCAGTTTATTTTCATATTATTTCCTCAAAAAACAAAGAGTACAATAATTATATATACTCTTTGACCCTTTGTTTATTATTTTAATTATCCTCGATCATCGTACCCTTTTGGATGGCTAGAATGCCATGCCCAAGCACTTGCGATGATTTTTTCGATGTTATCAAATTGTGGTTTCCATCCAAGAACTGTACGTGCTTTTTCAGATGAAGCAATCAATGTATCAGGATCACCAGGACGACGATCAGCTTTTTCAGCTGGAATTTCTTTACCAGTTACCTTACGAGCGGCTTCAAGAATTTGAAGGTTTGAGAAACCTGTTGATGAACCTAAGTTAAAGGCTGTAGATTCATTACCTTTACGAAGATATTCAACAGCAAGGAGGTGAGCATCAGCCAAGTCAAATGGGTGAACATAGTCACGAACATTTGTTCCATCAGGAGTGTTGTAGTCATCACCAAAAATCATGATTTTTTCACGAACACCTTGAGCTACTTGGAGAATAATTGGCAAGAGGTGGGTTTCAGGACCGTGATCCTCTCCGATAGAACCATCAGGTTTGGCACCCGCCACATTAAAGTAACGAAGAGGGACATACTTGATGCCGTAAGCTTGGTCTGACCACTTCATAATGGTTTCCATCATAAGCTTGCTCTCACCATATGGGTTGATAGGATTTTGTGGTGTTGTTTCAAGAATTGGAATTTCTTCTGGGATACCGTAAGTTGCTGCTGTTGATGAGAAGACAATGTATTTAACACCGCATTCGTTCATAACTTCAAGCAATTTAACCATTCCAGCTGTATTGTTATCAAAATATTTGAGTGGTTTTTCCATTGATTCACCAACCAATGAATAGGCCGCAAAGTGAATAACGGCATCAACATCAGGATTTTCTTTGAAGACCTTTCTCATAAAATCTTGATCAGAGAGATCGCCTTGGTAGAAAATAGCATCTGGATGTACGGCAGCACGGTGACCGGTTACCAAACTATCTACTACTACTACTTTTTCTTGACCTTTTTCAACTAAGCGATCAACCATGTGAGAACCGATATAACCAGCTCCACCTAATACTAAAATTGCCATTTCTTATCTCCTTTCTTCAGAAAAAACAATTAATCAGCTAAATTTACAAAATCTACAAATGCTTTAAACTGATCTAAGCCTTCACTATTAGTCTTATAAACACCTGCATCTTCTAGTACACGAGCAAAGATATCTGCAACAGATTGTCGAACAACTTCTGTCACTTCCTCAGCCGTAACATTCGGATTTTGAGCTTTGAGTTCATCTGCCCATTCTTGGTGAATTGGAGCAACTTGGTTACCTTGACCTAATAGATAATCTTCAACATCTTTAAGTTCTGTTTTCAAACGAGGAGGAAGAATGGCCAATCCCATAACTTCAATCAAACCAATGTTTTCTTTCTTAATATGTTGAACATCTTTATGTGGGTGGTAGATACCGTCTGGATGTTCTTCAGAAGTTTGATTGTCACGAAGAACCAAATCCAATTCAAATTTGCCGTCTTTTCTACGAGCAATTGGGGTAATGGTGTGGTGAGGGTGTCCATCAGACTGAGCTAAGACTCCAGCTTTTTCGTCTGAATAACCACGCCAGCAATTTAAAATTTTGGTTGCAAGAGCAATAAGTCTTTCCTTATCTTCACTTCTTAAACGAAGAACTGACATAGGCCAATTAACAATACCAGTTTCAACATCAGAGTATCCATCAAAGCTAACTTTTTCTTTAATGCCTGCTACTTCCATTGGGAAAGTGTGGCGACCACCTTGATAGTGTTCGTGTGTAAGAATTGAACCACCTACAATTGGAAGATCGGCATTTGAACCTGCGAAGTAACCAGGAAATGCTTCAACAATTGATAGGAGACGACCAAACGTCAATGGACTGATGTGCATTGGTTCGTGCTTACCATAAAAGAAGATAGAATGTTCATTAAAGTAAGCATATGGTGAATATTGGAAGCCCCAGTCATTTCCTTCCATTTGGAAACGAATAACACGGTGATTACTACGTGCTGGGTGATTGATGCGACCTAGATAACCTTCATTTTCCATACAAAGTTGGCATTTTGGATAATCAGAAGCTACCGCATTTTTAGCTGCAGCGATGGCTTTTGGATCTTTTTCAGGTTTTGAAAGGTTAATCGTAATTTCCAAGTCACCGTATTTAGTAGGTGCTTTATAAGCAATGTTTTGTGCAATAGCTTTAACTTTTACATAATCATTTCGTTTACTTTGTACATAAAAGTCAGCAATTGCTTGCTCTGGGTTTGATTTATAGGTATCCCAGAAGTTACGATTGACAGCACTAGGGCTTGATGTAATCAAGTCCATGAGTTGAGCACCGATGATATCTTGTTCTTCATTAAGTTCACCTACAGAACCAGCTTTAACACCTGCTTGAAGCAACTGGTCTTTAAGGTCAATCAATTCAGAGCTTTCAGTTTCAACATCAGCAACTCCCTCTCCAACCAAAGCAAAAACTTTGTTTGTCAAATAGATACGGTCTAATTCCTCATAGTCACTGTTTTCAATAACCAAAGTTACAAAAGCGTTTACTAAATTTTCAGCCATAATCTCTACTTCTTTCTCATTAATCAAGTACTCGTGAACCACCAGCTACTTCAGCAATATAGAAGCTTGGTGCATAACCAACGACTTCTTCATAACGTTGACCAACTGCTTTTTTGAAATCTTCAACTTTATCTTTATTTACAAGTGCGATGGCACATCCACCAAATCCCGCTCCTGTCATACGAGCTCCAAGAACACCTTCTTGTTCCCATGCTGTGTGTGCCAAAGTATCAAGTTCAAGACCTGTAACTTCGTAATCATGTTCCAATGATACGTGAGAAGCATTCATAAGACGACCAAAGCCTTCCAAATCTCCTGCTTCAAGAGCTTTACGAGCTTGAAGTGTACGTTGATTTTCAAGAACTGCGTGACGGGCACGTTTGATACGATTTTCATCTTTAATCAAGTAGCTGTATGCATCAAATGTCCAGAGCTCCAATTCACCAAGTGTTTGGATATCAAGTTTTTCTTGAAGTTCAGATACAGCTGTTTCACATTCAGCACGACGTTCATTGTATTTAGAATCTGCCAATTCACGACGTTTGTTAGTGTTCATGATAACTACAACATTGTCTTTAAGGTCAAGCGGCACCAAGTCATACTCTAAAGTATTGGTATCCAAGTAAATCGCACGTTGATCAGCTCCCATACCAATAGCGAATTGGTCCATAATACCAGAGTTTACGCCGATAAAGTCATTTTCCGTTTGCTTACCGATTTTAACCAAGTCAAGGCGTTCCAATTTAAGGTCAAATAGTTTTTCAGCAATAACACCAATCAATAATTCCAAAGATGATGATGATGACAAACCTGATCCATTTGGAATGTTACCATAAACGTAAATATCCATACCTGAATCAATTGTATGCCCAGCTTCTTGCAAGAAATGAAGAACACCTTTTGGATAGTTTGTCCAGTTGTGTTCTTTTTCAAAACGAAGATTTTCAAGTGGTACTTCGATGATGCCCTTATCTTCAAAGTTACCTGAGAAGAAACGCAAAACTTTATCATCACGTTTACGGGCTGCTCCGTAAGTACCTAGGGTAATGGCTGCTGGAAAGACGTGACCACCGTTGTAGTCCGTATGCTCACCAATCAAATTAATACGACCAGGTGAAAAGAAAGTATGATCTGCTTCTACTCCAAAGACTTCTTTAAAAGCTTCTCTTAGTTGTGTTGTTTTCATAGAATTTTCCTCGCTTATTCTTTTTTACACTAACAGTGTAACCCCTTTCACAAGGAAAATCAATATTTTTACTGTTTTTTTAGTAAAAAATAGGTAAAATTTTAGAATTTATGATATACTTTGGATGAAAGGAGAACAATATGGCTACATTAAAAGACATTGCTTCATTAGCAGAGGTCTCAATCGCGACTGTTTCACGTGTTCTCAACCAAGATGAAAGCCTTTCCGTTACTGAAGAAACCAGGCACCGTATTTTAACTGCGGCAGATGAATTGGGATACACTAGACACCAAAAAAGCGGTAATTTTAAGAAAGAGAAACACCAGATTGCCATTATCCAATGGGTCAGTGAAGAAGACGAATTAGATGACATCTACTATTATAATATTCGACTCGGCATTGAAAAAAGGGCTCAGGAACTCGACTACGAGATTCTACGTTATTTCAATGACATTCCTTTTAGTCTCGCTGAAGAAGTCATAGGTATACTTTGTATCGGAAAGTTTAGTCGTGAACAGATTACTGAATTGGAATCATTGGGTAAATCACTGGTCTTTGTAGATAGTGATACCCTACTTCAGGGACATCCTTGTGTGACAACTGACTTTGAAAATGCTGTTCAGACTGCCCTCCAATATTTAAAAAAACAAGGGTGTCAATCAATCGGACTTTTAACAGGTGAGGAGAAGACAACCGACTTGCAAGAAATTATTCCTGATTCACGTCGGCGTGCCTATCGCAATTTTTGTATTGAAGAGGGAATTTACGACGCTAATCTCATTTTGACAGGAAACTTTAGTGCGCTATCTGGTTATGAACTTATCAAAGCTAAACTGGAGACAGAGGAGAAACTTCCAGATGCCTTTTTTGCCGCAAGTGATAGCTTAGCTATTGGAGCACTCAAAGCTTTTCAAGAAGCTGGCCTCATTGTTCCAGATCAGATTCAAATCATTTCTTTTAACGATACAATCATGGCAAAACAGGTATTTCCTCCCCTATCTTGTGTCACTGTCTACACTGAAGAAATGGGGCGAACTGCCATGGACGTCCTCAATAAGCAAGTCTTGTCCCCACGAGAAATTCCAACTCTTACCATGTTGGGTACGAAGTTAACCTTAAGGGGTAGTACGAAGGAAAAGACAATCCAACTGCCAACTAACCCATGATTACTCAATAGACTAAAAAGTGGTCGTCAACTGTAGGTTGACAACCACTTTTTATTTCATCTTCACACAAATGGCATCCCAGGCTTGGAGTTTGCCTTGGTCTGTAATTGGCTCTAATTCGGTATTTGCAATGACAACTTCTGCTCTTTCGAAATCATAACAGAAGTCTTGTTCTTGGTCTGATAAATTGACTACAACCAGATAGCTACTATCTTTAGTCTTACGAATATAAGCAAATACTTTTGAAGCTGTCTCCAAGAGTTCAAAGTCAGCATCTACCAACCAATCTTGAGTTTTACGAAGCGCAACGAGCTTCTGATAGGTATAGAAAATCGATTCTGGATTGGCAAGGGCTGATTCAACATTTATGTCCTTATAGTTTGGATTAACAGGTAACCAAGTCTTATCCGATATGCTAAATCCAGCATTTTTAGAAGTATCCCATTGCATTGGTGTTCGAGCATTGTCACGACCCACCTGACGGATTTGGTCCATGATAACTTCTATCGATGCCCCTTTTTCGAGAGCTTCTTTGGCATAGTTGAGAGATTCAATGTCATTCAATTCTTCCAAAGTTCTAAATGGATAATTGGTCATGCCGATTTCTTCGCCCTGATAAATGTAAGGTGTTCCCCTCATCAGATGAAGGAGGATAGCCAAGGCCTTAGCTGACTTCTCACGATAGACACCAGTATCTCCCCACATTGAGAGAATACGAGGCAGATCATGATTATTCCAAAAAAGTGAGTTCCACCCTTGTCCCAACTCTAACTCGGTTTGCCATTTATTAAAAATAGCCTTAAGCGCTGTAACATCCAACTCCTTCTCATACTCCCATTTAGGACTATCTGGCTTATGCTGAAGTCCAATATGTTCAAACTGGAAAACCATGGAAAGTTCTTGATTATCTGGATTTGAATACTGTTTAGCAATTTCAGGTGTTGCTCCCCAGGTTTCACCAACGGTTAGAAGGTCGTGCTTTCCAAAGCTTGCCTGGTTCATCTCCTTGATGTAATCGTGAAGTTTTGGACCGTTTGTATCAATCAGTTGATCTGGGATCTTACCAATCATATCAATCACATCCATACGGAAACCACCGATTCCCTTATCAATCCAGAAATTCATCATGTCATAAACTTTCTGGCGCAACTGTGGATTTTCCCAATTGAGGTCTGGCTGTTTCTTACTAAAGAAATGCAGATAATATTGCCCTGAGGTCTCATCATATTCCCAAGCGGAGCCACTAAAGATAGACACTAACTCATTAGGTTTGTCTCGCCAGATGTAGAAATCTCGTTCAGGACTTTCTGGATTTTCACGCGCTTCGATAAACCAAGCATGCTCATCAGAAGTATGGTTCACCACCAGATCCATGATAATTTGAATATCACGCTTCTTGGCCTCCACCAAAAGCTCATCCATATCGTTCATATCCCCAAAAATGTCCGCAATAGCCTCATAGTTAGCGATATCATAACCATTGTCGTCCATTGGGCTATCATAAACAGGAGAAAGCCAAAGAGCTGTAATTCCTAGCTTTTGAAGATAGTCTAACTTACTTGTAATCCCCTTGAGGTCACCGATGCCATCACCGTTGGAATCCATGAATGACTTGGGGTAAATTTGATAAATCGTAGCCTTGTGCCACCAGTATTTTTGCATAATTCTACTCCTCGTAGTTATTATTATCGTGAGTCTGATAGTTCTATTTTACGTTTTTCTAGAAGTTATGCAAGCGTTTTCTTTTGTTGTTTAAAACATTTCAATAACCTATACTCCAGACTCCTTAAACTTTTGGTAATATTGAAAAATAATAGAGTTGAAATGTAAGGTTAGCCTTTGCTTATTTTAACAATACAAAAAACGATGGTTAATACCTTAACCATCGCTTTTTACTTTTTGGGCAAGACCATAACAAAGCGCCTCCCCGTAGAACTTTCTTCAAATCTATAGCTAAGTTCCTCATGCTCTAAAAGGTATTTGACCACAAAAAGGCCTAATCCTCCTTCTTTCTTAGACTGAGCTTTAGTTGAAATATTTTCTTTAGATACACTCGTATTTTCAATGACAAAATCAGTTCCTTCATTTTCTAAACCTATTCGAATCACTCCACCCTTATCAGAATGCTTGACTGCATTACTGATGATATTTGAGAGAACCAATTTCAAAATAGGTAAATTCATGAAAATACTAGTTGCCGGAAGATAATTGTCAATTGATAGGGAGCGATTCTCAACCAACACTTGATTTTGAGTGAGTATGCGATTTACCACATCATCTAACTGAATCCACTCCTTATCACCACCTAATTCTTGAACAGAAGATAAAGACAGGATCTCTAGGACAATCTGGTTCATCTCATCGACGATATCAAGAGAAACTAATAGGTAGCGGTCCCGATCCTTGTAGCGACCAATTTTATCTCGCATATTTTCTAGGATAATCTTCAAGCTGGCCAGAGGCGTCTTGAGTTCATGCGAAGCCCCTCTTAGAAATTCGACCTTCATCTGCTCCAACTTCAGATTTTCCTGTTTCTGCTTCTCTAGATTGTCGATCACTTCTAAAAGGTGGTGATAGAGGTCGTTGATGTGTTGCTTGAGGACGCCGATCTCATCCTGCGAGTCAATGGGGAGACTGGCTGTCCGATCCAGGCGCTTCATCCGCTTGGTCATCCGCTTGATCTCAAGGATTGGAGCAGAAATCATGCGGGCATAGAGATAGGATGCAATCAGCGACAGAACAAAAGAAGCAAGGAGTGTATAGGGAAGAAAGCCCAGACTGATATCTCGCGCTTCCTTTTGCGAATCGACGGTCGCTAAGAATTGCAAGGTTAAGTCTTGTCCTTCTTTAGTCTGAATTTTTCGCTCTTCAATGACCAAGGAATTATTCTGGCTGTCAGGGTTTACGAGTAGGTCATCCTTGACCTCTATGGCATTTTGTTTTTCCTTGCCCTTGATCGAGACCTTGATATCATTAGTCTTGGAATAAAGATCAATGACCGACTCAATAGTCCCTTCTTCCTGGCCTTGAAAACTCTTGGCCAGAGCCTGTGATTTCTTCAAAATCGTCTGGCGCTGAGACTCGATATAGGTCGACGGGAAAATAAAGTAAACCGAAGCGTGTAGAAGGATGACTAAGCTACTGAAAAGGGCAAAGGTGATCAGAAAGATCTTTGCAAAGATACTCCGTTTGGTCATGGTCTCTCCAATTTATAGCCGACATTGCGTACCGTAACGATACAGTCCAGCTCTAGTTTTTTTCGTAGTTCCTTGATATAGACATCAATCACCCGGTCAAAAGGTATCTCCTCAGTCTCCTTCCAGACGGCATCAAGGATCTGAGATCGGGTCCGGGCCTTGCCTTCATGCTGGAGCAGGTATTCCAAGATTTCCAACTCCTTGGCGTTCATGGAAATAGCCTGCCCAGCTAGGCTGGCGGTATAACTCTCAAAATCCACCCGCACATCTCCATAGGTGAAAACCCGGGAAGGTTGGAACTTTTTAAAAATAGCTTCGATACGGACTCTCAATAGAGACAAGGAGAAGGGCTTTTCCAGATATCCATCTGCCAACTCTCCAAAGGCTGTCAACTTATAGTCCTCGTCGTGGAAGGCCGTCAGCATCAAAACAGGGACCGAGCTAGTCTTGCGGATGGTCTTGAGGACTTCCAGGCCATTGAGGATTGGGAGCTGGATATCCAGCAAGACAAGATCTGGCATCTCCCTGTAAAAGAGGCCCAGGGCCTCATGGCCATCACCTGCTTCAAAGACCTCATGGCCACATTCCATGAGATAGTCGCTCATCCCTTCTCGAATCAGGACTTCATCTTCTACGATTAGTATCTTCATACATTATCCTTTTAATCTATATATGGTCTCTTTCTTCCATTATACCGTTTTTTATAGGTGCAGCAAACTTATCATTCAACATCAACTAAGAGGTCCTTGGGTTTCTTGTGAAGAAGCCAGCGAGAAGAAATCAAGGATACCAAGCTTAAAATAAATCCACCGACTAGAATGACTACCAAAAGTTGCTTAGGTTGGACTGTCATGTGAATCTGAGTTAGAGTCTTACTGAAGCTTTCTGCCTCAGCCCCTCCACCAAGATTTGCAGCTAGAGATTCTTTGGTCATTTGCTTATTGATACCTTCTGTTACATTGGAAAGGACTGTATTACCAACTTTTTCGGCAAAGAAACTAGCTAAACCATATGACAAAAGAAAGGCTGGTAAGGCAATCATCAGCAATTCTATTAAAAATTGACCCGCAACCTGTGTCTTTTTAAGTCCCAAGGCCAAAAAGATACCAACTTCTCTACGACGAGCATTTAACCATAAAATTAACAGAAGGGTTAGCAATAAACTTGTAAAAATGAGACTTCCAATAAACATACGGTTTGCCACACGATACATCCCAAGAATAGATTTCTGTAAAGCAGGGTAATTTGACGAGCTCTTAACAAGATCGTAGAGGGACCAGTTAATATTCAACTTTTTAATCTTTGCTATCAAGGAATCAAGATTTTGATCGCCTTTAGCAAAGAAAGTGGCATCCTCATAAGTGGCAGTTTCTACAGTATTTCCATAGAGTTTTGCTACTGTATCTAGATCAGTGATGAGGGTGTTTTCATATAACTCCTGAGCATAGGTAACGGCTGCTTTATTTTGACCAGAAAATAAACCTTTGATAGTCACTTCTACTGTTTCATCAGCCCTTCTTTCGTTATCAGCATCATAGAGATTAGATTTAAGCTTTACTTTATCTCCTACATTAAGACCATTCTTTTTAGCTAAATCTTCGTGCATCAAGATTTGATTATGATCCTTATCGGTTAGATGTTCTCCTTCAACTAGTTTATAAGCACCTGAAACAAATTTGTCTTCTTTTGATGAGTCATTGACTCCTGTCAACATCAAGGTAGACTTAAAATTTTTAGCACGTTCTGGAGACTGATTTTGTAGCGTTTGCTCTGTTTCGATAATCTCATAATCTAGTAAATCACCAATACCATTTATCCGTTTTATAGTCGAAACAATCCCTTTAGTCTCACTAATCTTTTTAATATCTTCTCCCTTAAGATTTCCAGCCCCACGAGGAGTTCCAGGATTCGTGTTACGATTAATCTGCATTGAAAAACTATTGGTAATTGACCCTAGACTCTTGGATGCAGCTTCTTGGGTTGCACTTCGCATAGCAAGTCCTAACAAACTAAGAGTACTCATCAAAAGAATAATAATTAACAGTAATAGTGACTTTGACCATTTTCGTGTAATATATGCAAAAGCGTTTCGAAACATAAGAGTCCTTTCTTTATTTTTTCTTTTCTATGAGTTGTTTCTTCTTCAACTCTAAAACCACATCAGATGCCTGAGCAACTTCCTTACTGTGCGTAACAACTATGACACATTTTTGGCGATCTAAGGCCATTCTTTTAAGGATAGCAATAATATCCTTCGCAGTTTCCTCGTCTAGATTTCCTGTCGGTTCATCTGCTAAGATAATTGGAGCCTCTGAAACCAAAGCCCGCGCAATAGCTACACGTTGTTGTTGCCCACCTGAAAGTTGCAGGACATTTCGATTAATTTGTTTTTCATCTAATCCCAATTCAGAAAGTATCTTCCTATCGGCATTTTTATTAACAAGTCGTACATTTTCTAAAGGTGTAAGATAATCAATGAGATTGTAATTTTGAAAAACAAGCGCAACATGGTGTCTACGATGATAACTAGAGCCTTTTTTCTTGATATTTTCTCCATTAAACAAGACCTGCCCCTTCTTGGGATAATCAAGACCTGCCAAAAGGGAAAGTAAGGTCGATTTTCCCGCTCCAGATTGCCCAATAATACTATAAAATTTACCTTTCTCGAAACGATAATTCACCTTCGAGAGGATAGCTTCACTTTTATTTTGATAACTATACGTAACATCTTTGAGTTCTAACATAGTGTTCCTTTCTCCTTAACTCATATTAGATAAGATTTCTTTTGGAGTTTTGCGCCAAATGAGACCTGTTGTCACACCGAGCGATAATATTACTAAGACTAGAAGACTTAGATAAGATTGGCCTAAAGGTAGTCCCTGAGGTATTTGATCTAATAACTGAAGAGCCTGCTGCTGTCCTTGCTGTCCTATAAATTCTTGCAAAAACAGTCGACTTAATAGCCGTCCAATAGCAAGGGCAGGTAGCAAAGATATAAGGGACACCAACAATATCTCCATAAGAAATTGAGCAAAAATGCGTCCCTTACTCTTCCCAATTGCTAAAAGAATACCTATCTCATGATTTCGCTCACGCGTCCATAGTGCCATTAAAAATGAGAGGACCCCTGCTCCTGTAACAATTAAACTAATCATCATCGTTCTGACGATTCCTTGTAGCGCTTTAGACGATTCCTTCAAGGAGTCAAAAGCCTTACGGTCCTCGTCTAAACGTAGACGATTCCAATCGATATCCAATTGTTCCACTTGTTTAATGACTTGATTGATTCTATCTGGATTCTTAATACCAAAGGATAATTTTGTCACTAACTTATCAGTCAAATTAAGCAGTTGGCTATTATCGTCATAATGGAGGAAGATTTGATTTTCACTTAAATCTGAGGACATTCCAGTAAACGTCTCCTCCTTCTTGCCAGAAAAAATACCAACGATATCAAAGGTCATTTCCCTAGCTCCACTTTCAGTCATCTGGAAATTGGACAAGGTCAACTTATCTCCGACGCTTAGCTTATTTTTCCTAGCAAGCGATTCATGAATCATAATTTGCCTTTTAGCAGATATGTGCTTCCCTTTTATGAGTTGAAAAGCACCACTCCTAAAATCAACACTTTGGCCTGTTTCCTTAGTAAAAGTGGCTCCCAAGGCTTGATTAGCCTCATTATCAAGATCATCACGTTCCACCGTTTGTTTTCCTGTAACTACCTTCTTATCGATAAGTCGCACCGGACTTACATATTGGGGTATCGTTGAAATCACATCAGATAGATGACTAATCTTTGCCCCCTCTTTCCAGGAAAAGGCACTCCCTCTTTCTTTACTTACCAGATCAAAACTTGCCCCACTTGACTTCCTGATTTGTGCCTCCATTCCTCCACCAACTTGCATAAGAGAAAAACAAAAATACAAGCAAGATAATATCAAAAATAAAATAAGAAAAAGGATAAAATTCCGCGTTTTTTTGCGGAAAATATAAGCAACTGCCTGTTGTAAGAGAACCATCTTCCACCTCCATTTAAGACATTGGCCCTCAGCTACACCAAAGATAAATGAGGACTCTTCATTTTTCTTATCCTAATTATAGACGACAAATGTGAAACCTTTATGAAATTCAATATTCTAAAGTGATTGTTATCTAAAAATCTAACTGCTGAGATGAGAACTCCAATTAAATAATAACTCTAAAGGACTATCATAAAAAATTCGTTTCATGATTGACTTCACCTCTTTTTCTCCCATAAATCGTCTCTCGCCAATAGCATTTACCTCAGGCATTTGATATAATTTTCCTCAGAGGTATTTTTATTTATGAAGAAACAAGCTTTTAGTTCTGAACAGTATTTGAATCTGCAACGCGACCATATTTTGGAGCGTATTAACCAGTTTGACGGGAAACTCTACTTGGAGTTTGGTGGTAAAATGTTGGAGGATTTCCACGCTGCTCGTGTCCTTCCTGGTTATGAGCCTGACAATAAAATCAAGCTCCTTCAAGAGCTCAAAGATCAGGTTGAAGTGGTTATCGCCATCAATGCTAGCAATATCGAGCACTCTAAGGCTCGTGGTGACCTTGGCATTTCTTACGACCAAGAGGTCCTTCGTCTGATTGATAAATTCAACGAGCTCAATATCTATGTGGGTTCTGTTGTTATTACGCAGTATTCAGGTCAACCTGCGGCTGATGCCTTCCGTAACCAACTGGAAAAAAATGGCATCACGTCTTACATCCACTACCCTATCAAGGGCTATCCGACGGATATGAACCATATCATTTCTCCTGAAGGTATGGGAAAAAATGACTATATCAAGACTAGCCGTAACCTTATCGTAGTTACTGCTCCTGGTCCTGGTTCTGGTAAATTGGCGACATGTATGTCTAACATGTACCACGACCAAATCAATGGCATCAAATCAGGTTATGCAAAATTTGAAACCTTCCCAGTTTGGAATTTGCCACTTCATCACCCAGTCAACCTGGCCTATGAAGCTGCCACTGCCGACCTTGATGATGTCAATATGATTGACCCCTTCCACTTGGAAACTTATGGCAAAACTACGGTAAACTACAACCGAGACATCGAGATTTTCCCAGTCCTCAAACGTATGCTTGAGCGCATCCTTGGTGAGTCACCTTACGCTTCACCTACGGATATGGGTGTTAACATGGTTGGTTTTGCCATTACGGATGATGAGGCAGCCAAAGAAGCTTCTAAACAAGAAATCATCCGTCGCTACTATCAAACCGTTCTTGATTTCAAAAATGAACGTGTTCCTGAGACTGCTGTCAAGAAGATTGAGTTGCTCATGAATGATCTTGGTATTACTCCTGAAGATCGCCAAGTGGTCGTTGCAGCACGCGCTAAGGCTGAAGAAACAGGTGGTTCTGCTCTTGCCCTCGAATTGCCAAATGGTCAAATCGTCACTGGTAAGAATTCAGAACTCTTTGGTCCAACTGCAGCTGCTTTGATTAATGCTATCAAGACTTCTGCAGGTATTGATAAGGATACTAAACTTATCGAGCCTGAAGTGGTTAAACCTATCCAAGGTCTGAAAATTGACCATCTGGGTAGCCGTAATCCTCGTCTCCACTCCAACGAAATCCTTATCGCCTTGGCCATTACTGCTGCCAACAATGCGGATGCGGCCCGTGCCATGGAGGAACTTGGTAACCTCAAAGGTTCTGAAGCTCACTCAACAATCATTCTTACCGATGAAGACAAAAATGTTCTTCGTAAGCTCGGTATCAATGTGACCTTCGATCCTTACTATCAATACGACAAATTGTACCGTAAGTAATTCATGATTTAAAACAAGAAAGACCTCAGTTTTACCAACTGGGGTCTTTTCGAAATCACTTTAGCTGGAGAAAAAAAAGGGAAACTCTATCGAGTTCCCTTTTTGATAACCCACTCTTTCGTCTCGACCCGTTCCCAATGAAAAGGGAGTGGCCTAGCATTATTATGAAAAAGTGAGTTAAAGGTATCAAACAGAGGGCTAAGCCACTCCCGATTCTAATCAGCCTACGATTTCTAACTTGAGAAAAGGTAAGCTAAAAAGCAAAATTATAGTAGATAGGACAGCAACAAGTGGAAGATAACGACCTCCAACAAGATAAAGTAACAATGGCGCTATCGCTATAAAGCGATTTAGAAAATTGCTAGTAACACGGACAATTTGCCCGTCCTCCACCGTAATAGTGTTAGACTTGTAACCCAATTTTCCGACACTCAAACGAGCTTTTGACGATGGTAGGGAAACGCTCACGTCTTCCACTCCAGAAACTGTCCCCACAAGACTACTGTCTACGCGAATAGGACTCTTTCTAGCTACCTTGCTCGCTTCAATTGTAATACTAGCCACTAGTCATCTCCTTTTCCTATCTTTTCATTTATAGTATACACCTTTTGAAACGCTTACACAAGGGAAATGACTGTTAAATCAAGATTTCTTGAAAATGTTTTATGTTTTCAAAAGTTCTTAAACCGCTTTGAGGGACTTTGGAAATATTGGTTTTTAAATAGTAAAAAGGGCTCAGTCCTATCTAATACAGAACTGAACCCTTTCCTATAACAATTTGTCTATCCTGTTGGGATAAGTGCCTGAGGGGGATAGTATTCCTATACGGGAATAGAGGCACTTTCCTTACAAAAGACCTCATTTACTTAGTCCAATCCATTAACATAAGCATCTACTGCTACGATTGCTTGGGCAATATCAGAGGCTTTCACTTCAAATGGCATTTGATGGATAGTTTCTCCTTCAATAGTCGCTTGTTGACCAACCTTGAGAAGATCTTCGTAGCTTGCATTTTCAAGATGCATTTCTTTAAGAGTAGTTGGCATGCCAATTTGTTGATAGAAGCGAATGTATTTATCCAAAACTTCTTTTGGACGATTTTCTAAGAACAATTGCACAAGAGTTCCGTAGGCTACTTTTTCACCATGAGTCAAATGGTGAATATCGCCAGTGAGAGCTGTGAAACCATTATGGATGGCATGAGCAGCAGCCAAACCACCACTTTCAAATCCAATACCACTAAGAAGGGTATTAGCTTCAATAATATTTTCCAGGGCAGGCGTTACCACTTTAGCTTCACAAGCAGCCATGGCTTGTAGACCATCTGCAAAAAGAATCTCTTCACAGCGTTCAGCAATGGCAACCCCTGCTAGAGTTTGGTGTTTACCTAGCATAGTTTTTCCGTTGGCTTGCATAACTGCTCGAGCTTCTACCCAAGTTGCTAAGCCATCTGCAATACCAGATGCTAACAAACGTTTTGGTGCTTGAGAGATCACTTTACTATCCACCAAAACCAACTCTGGGTTCTTAGAATAGAAGATATAGCGCTCAAAGGCACCCTCGTCAGTATAGATAACAGACAAAGCTGAAACTGGAGCATCTGTAGATGCGATAGTTGGGGCAATAACAACTGACGATTGTAGAAGGTCTGCAATAGCTTTTGCACTATCGATAGTCTTACCACCACCGAGTCCAATAACTAAATCACAGTCTTCTTCTTTGGCTAGGCTGACCACACGATTAATTTCATTATCCGATGCTTCTCCATTAAAGAAGACTGGTACAACTGTGAGTCCATTTTGAACAAGGTATTCTTCGAAACGTTTACCTACAATATCATAAACGACTGAGTCACATAGTAAAACAGGATGAGTTCCCAATTCTGAAATGGCTTTTGCATTTTCAAATAAGGCATTTTCACCTTGAATGTAACGTGACGGACTTGCAAAATTTCTCATGTCTTTCTCCTTTGACATAAATGTATTTATATAGAATCGGTTAAATGGACCTATTCCTATCTTATGCAGGGCTAAATCCTTTTAAGAGACTGTCTATCTTTTGTAGTCAGTACATTATACTGGTCTTGTTTATCATCTAATCGCTACTCTTCTTCTGGGTAGACCAAGCCCCAATCTTTGCGGAGTTGAGTCATGAGCTCCATGACATCTCGGCTGTAATTGAGGTAGGTATGATCATCCTCGCCTGCAACAGCTGCTTCCATGTCTAGGACCTCATACTGGAGGGCTTTGGCAGTTTCTCCTGACTCGATGACTTCTTGTGAGCCATCTTCCGTATAGGTAATGACCGCCTTTTGCCCACGTGGGTACTCGTAAAGTTCGATATAGCCCTTGTCATAAGCGATGGTGCCACGTTTAGGTTGTTTAGCATGAAGACTTAGCGTCACCGTCGCCATTTCCCCTTCTGCATTGGTAAGGAGAATACCCGCTTGTTCATCAACACCAGTTGGAGCTAATTTAACCTGTGAAACCATCTCTGTCGGTTGTGATGTCATAAACCAACGCACGAAGGATAGGGCATAGACACCGATATCAAGTAGGGCACCACCAGCTAGATTACGATTGAAAAAGCGGTTGGTCATGTCATATTCTTTATAAGAACCGAAGTTCATCTGAATAACCTTAAGGGGACCTAGCTTACCACTTTCCACGATTTCAGATAGTTTTCGATAGATAGGCATATGGAAAATGGTCATGGCTTCTGCCAGTTTGACATGATTTTCTTCGGCGAGTTGGATAGCTTCTGCCAATTCCTCACTATTTAAGGTGATAGATTTTTCACAGAGGACGTGTTTACCTGCTGCGAGTGCCTTGCGAAGAAAATTGATATGCGTATTGTGAGGCGTTGAAATGTAGATAATATCCACTTCAGGATCTTTAAACACTTCATCAATCTCTTTATAAACCTTTTCAATACCATATGTCTCAGCAAAGGCCACTCCCTTATCATAGGTACGATTTGCAACGGAATAGAGTTTACCGCCAAGTGCTGCAAGTGCTTGCGCTAATTCATTGGCAATAACACCCGTCCCAAGACTAGCCCATTTATACTTAATTTGATTTGTCATAGTTTTCCTTTATTCTATTTTTGAATGGTTAATTCATTTATCTGTGATAAGATTTCAACTTCACTCGCTCCTGCCTGAAGCAAGGCTGATGCCGCATAGGCCCCCTCAATGAGAGGTACCTGCTGAATAAGGATTTCCTTGTCTGAAAATTCTTCAACCATCTCCAAATTCATGCGAGCACTGCCCAGATCATAAAAGGCCAAGAGACGGTTAGCAGGCTGACTATCCACTGCTACTTGAACATGGTCAAAACTAGATCCCAGTCCACCATCTTCAAGACCGCCTGTAGCCGTTAAAGGAATATCTGGTGCAACTTCACGAATCAGACTCACCAAACCTTTAGCGATATCAGCAGAGTGGGATACAATCACAATTCCAAGTTCTGGCATATCCTAGCCCTCCGCTTCTAGCAAGGCCTTGAAGAGTAGGCCAGACGAATAGGAACCTGGGTCAATGTGACCAATTGAACGCTCACCGACATAAGAGGCACGTCCCTTGGTAGCTGCAACTTCCTTGGTTGAAAGAACAGCTTGATCAATGACATCATTGGTGAGTTGTCCTTGTTTGACAGCTTCAACAACCGGATGCCAAACATCCACCATGGTTTTTTCACCAGCTTGTGCATGACCACGTTTTTTAATCATCTCGAGACCTGCCTCAAGCACTCCTGCCAAATCTTGACCAGCTTGCTCAGCCTTCATCATGCCCATAAAAGCAGACCCATAGAGCGGACCTGAGGCACCACCAACCTTGCTAATCAAGGCCATTGAGACTGCCTTAAACACTTCTGCTGCACTTTGTGGTTCCGTGCTCTTAATAGCCTCAATGGCTGCCGCCATACCACGCGCCAAGTTAGCACCATGATCACCATCTCCAATAGGACCGTCTAATTCAGACAAGTGGTCTTTTTCTGTTTCAACTTTTTGGTCAAAGTCTTGCATCCATTTTACTGCAACTGTTTTATCCATAATATACCTAATTTCTAGTTCTCACGTCAGACTACCAAGCAATAGTCTTAACTGGACTCTCCAAAGCCTCAAGCCAAGCCTCATCTTCAATCTTCATCAGAGTCAATGAGAGGCCTGCCATATCAATAGAGGTCATGTAATTCCCTAATTTTTTATATGCCATATCTAGTCCGGCATCTCCAAGAATACTTGCTACATCATTAGCAAAGACATACTGCTCCATGAGTGGTGTCGCACCCATACCATTGATGAGAAGGGCATAGCGTTCACCTGACTTAGCCTCAAAGGCTTCAAGGAGCTTACCAGTCAATTCTTCTGCTAACAGGCGAGAAGGTTGCATAGACTCCTTGCGATAGCCTGGTTCACCATGGATACCAATACCGTACTCTATTTCATCCTCTGCTAGGACAAAACCAGGTTTACCAACCTCAGGAACTGTCGCACCGCTAAGGGCCAAACCAATAGTGTGGATATTAGTAACAATCTTGTCAGCCAAGTCTTTGATTTCAGCCAGAGACTTACCTTCGCGAGCCGCATGACCTAGAATCTTATGTACGAAAATGGTACCTGCAACCCCACGACGGCCTTGAGTATAGAGGCTATTTTCCACAGCAATATCGTCGTCCACAACGATACTGGCAACCTCGATACCTTCCATTTCAGCCAATTCTTGAGCCATCTCAAAATTCATGATGTCCCCAGAATAATTTTTAACAACCATGAAGACACCAGCCCCTTGATCTGCTTCCTTGATAGCTTCCAAAATTTGATCAGGCGTTGGTGACGTAAATACTGCACCTGCGATGGCTGCTGAAAGCATACCATCACCTACAAAACCAGCGTGAGCTGGCTCATGACCACTTCCGCCACCAGAAATGAGACCAACTTGACCAGCAGCCTGCTCATTTCTTACAATGATGTCAAAGCCGTCAACACGATGCACCAAATCACTGTGAACATAAGCCAAACCATCTAGCATCTCTGTCACAACATTTTCAGGTTTATTGATAATTTTTTTCATGGAATTGTCTCCTTTTCAAAGGTATCATCTATTTGCACTTACATTTGTTCCCTTCTTTAATTGCTAAGACCCCTATAAATAAAGGACTTAAACGCTTTTTGAGAAAGGCAGCGTAAAAATATGTAAACGCATACATTTTATAATTTAATTGTAGCATTTGCCTCTACCAATAGCAAGGCAAAAGGCAAGCCCTCCATTTTCCTGCCCCCAATCATTAAGTAGAAGAAAAATCTCATAGAAAGTTCTATTTTAGTCGTCAAAGCTATTGAAAAACCACCATTCAAGCCTTATAATGGAATGACGAATTAAGCGATAAGGAGGTTCAAATGACCATCGATTTTCCAAGAGAGACAGAAATAGAAACCAAAAATGAAATGGATGCCGTCCTTCAGGCAGGCCGTGTCCTTATGGAGAGCGGTGCCGAGATTTACCGTATCGAAGACACCATGGGACACATGGCCAAGTCTCTTGGTATCAGAGACTTCTCCACTTATGTGGTCAATCGAGGAGTCATGATTTCTGGACTCAACCGCTCAGGTCTTAAAGAGTCTCGTGTCCTAGCTACCTCAGTCCCGTCTATCCATCTAGGTAAACTAGAGGAAGTAAACCGCCTGTCTCGAGAACTGGCAGAACAGCCAAATCAGCCTGTATCTAGCATTTTCCAAAAGCTGAAAACCATTGAGCAGAAGACTTTCTATCGTCCTTTAGAGGATATTATAGCCTGTGTCATTGGTGCAGGGAGCTTCTCGCTAGCCCTTGGAAGTAGCTGGATTGATGGGACTGCTGCGGCTATATCGGGAGTTTTTGTAGGGATTGGCATGCAACTCTTTTCCCGTTTTATTCATACCAGTTTCTTGCAGATTATCCTTTCTAGTGCCATTGCCGCTTTATCAGCTAACATTCTCTATTATTTGGGTATCGGGCAACATCGTAGCGTGATTATTCTGGGCACCTTGATGATTTTGATTCCTGGGGCCTACTTTGTAAATGCCATTCGAGAATTCACGCAGAATAACTACTATAGCGGTCTAGCCCTGATGTTGTCAGGGGTCTCCACTTGTCTATCTATCTCTGTCGGTGTTCTTGCCATGATTTCCATCCTCCCCTTTGCGGAACAGTTATCAGGCATGTTCTCAACACCGTCAACCTCATGGCTGGGGGTCTCGATTCAGACCTTCATGGCAGGACTAGGTACAGCAGCCTTCTCCGTGCTTTACCGAGTGCCTAAGAAATACTTCCTAGACCTTGGGACCCTAGGTGCCGGCTCATGGCTCCTCTACCTCTTGATTTGGAACAATACCCATCACGAGGTCCTCGCCATCCTCTTCCCAGCCCTATTAGTTACTATCACCTCACGCTTTTTGGCTCACTACCGTAGATGTCCAGCTACAGTCTTCCTAGCCTCAAGCATGTTCCCACTCATCCCAGGGATGAGCTTCTACCGTGCTGTCTACTTCCTCTTGATTGGAAATGCAGACCTCGGCCTCAGCTTCCTACGTGCTTGTTTCCTGGCCTCATTTACCATCGCCATCGCAGTCAGCTTGACACAACAAATCCCTAGCCGCTATTTTGTCCTAGGGAAGAAGAAATAAATTTTTGAAAGCCATTGGTTTTTGTATGCCAGTGGCTTTTTTGGTGGCGTTCTAAAATCAGTGGATAGCATATTATGAATATCAAAAATACCCTACTCAAGGATCTATCCGCTGCTAACTTAAAGCAAATACATCATTAACTCTCTTTAATGAAAGTTTATCATTCATATACTATCAGTTTTGTTTAGAGTAGAGTTGGAAAGAGTTTATACAAAAAATAAAAACGCTTACACAATTCTTTGATTTTATTAAAATGTGATGATAAACTTGATATGTAAGCAATAAAACTATAATATTAACTTAATTTTACTCATGAGTTAACCATATCCTTGCTAACATTGTTCAGTTTAATGAAAGGAGCATTATCATGGAAAAGAAAGTATACTTTAAACTTCACAAAGTAAAAAAGCAATGGGTAACCATTGCAGTAACTGGTCTAGCTCTAGGACTTAGTTTTGCAAGCTTGGGCTATGTGTCCGCAGCTGAACAGACTCACCCCACCTCAGAACCAACTGTTGAAAACAGCATCCAAGAAAACGCAATTGATGTCGTAAGCTCGTCAACTAATGAAGTTATTACTAAACCAGAAGAAAACAAATCTTTCGACGCCACCAATACAAGAGAAAACATCACTGAAACTACTTCTACTAAATCTGATCTAAGTACCACTGAAGCAACTGTTACAGAAACAAGTACTTCTGAAATTAATTCTCAACAACCTCTTCGTTCGGAAGTCTCTGCTGTTACTGGCAGTGAAGTAGTAAGCTCTGGAACACCAGATTCTGAAACAAATACTGCTCATAAAGTAGAAGAAAGTCCCGTGATATCTGGAGGTCATTACACTAGTGATAGTCAGGGCAATTGGTACTACATTAAGGACGAGAAAGCACTTACTGGTATGCAAAATATTGATAATGTTACGGTCTACTTTGATGCCGATGGTAAGCAAGTCAAAGGAGACACCCGTCAAGTTAACGGAGCAACATATCACTTTGAGAAAGATAGCGGACAACTTACTCGCAATGCTTTTGCATCTGATAAGAATGGAAATTGGTACTACTTAGGCCAAGATGGGAAAGCACTTATAGGTAAACAAGTTATTGACAATATACCACTCTACTTTTACCCTAATGGTGTCCAAGCTAAAGATGCCTTTGTCGTCCTAGATGGAAATTCCTATTATTTTCAAAAAGATAGTGGCCAAATGGTTCGTGACCGTTTTTGGTCAGATGACGATGGAAACTGGTACTATAGCGATAAAGAAGGAAAACTTGTCACAGGCGAACAGTCTATAGATGGCTTCGATATGTATTTCTACCCAGACGGTGTTCAGGCTAAGGGTGAAATCGTTACAATAGGTATCGAACCCTATTACTTCGATAAGGATAGTGGTCATAAGGTCATAAATACCGACATTACTATCAATGGAAAAACTTACCACGCAGAAGCTAATGGACTTTTGATTGAAACTGAACAGAAACTTCCTCAACGTCCACTTGTTTCTGGTGGCCATTTCCAAGAAGATTCCTCAGGCAACTGGTACTATTACACCGCAACAGGAGAGAAACTAAAAGGATGGCAAAATGTAGATGGAGTAACTCTTTACTTTGACAAAGAAGGTCGTCAAGCGAAAAATGGGGAAAGAATCATTGACGGCTCCCATTACTATTTTAGTCACTATTCAGGTGCTGTAAAAACCAACTATTGGCATACTTGGTCTATTGAAATCAGAAGACAGGAACCATTTGCTAAAACGTATAACGAATATTATGGTTCTGATGGTCGACGTTACTATGGATGGCATCGAGTTGGCGATCAACTTTATTATTTTGATTATAATGGTCGAGTTGAAAATGATCTTACTATCTTCAAAGGACAAAACTACCTCTTTGATAATCATGGAAAATTGGTAAAAGATGCCTTTTATATTCAGTCATTACGTGTCTTTGTTGGAACTTTAAATACTAGCTATCGCTCCAATAAATTTGGCCAAGTACTAACCGGAGAACATCATATTAATGGTGATGACTACTATTTTTCAAATTCTGGTTCACCAGTCACTGATATAGTCAAAAAAGGTGGCAAGGACTATTACTATTTTGAAGGCAAACTTCTAAAAAACTATCTCGGACCTTTACTCGTACGTCAGAATCTGGATTATGATGCATACTACTCTGGCATCGTAGGTACAGATAAGGATGGGGTTTTACTTACTGGTGTTAGCACTGCAAATAATGGTAAACTCTATTATTTTGAAAATAATAGATATTTTGATAATAGCAATATCCCCAAAATGTTTACAGTTACAACACCTACTTGGAAAACGATTGATGGTAAGCTATACCACTTAGAGCCTAGCATAAACAGAACTTACAAGAATGGTGGAAGAAGTTATACCGATACCGTCAGGGAAGAAGTAGACATTATTGACCACGGAGTACGAACAAAGACCGATAAGATTAAACGTATTATTGGTGATAATTATAGTAATCTATACTATCTTGATGAAAACAATGATTTCTACATCGGACATCTACTTCCAGAAAACACAGATTTAACTAAGATTGAAGAAACTGTAATTCAAAGTGATAATAAATTCTATGCTTTCAATAGAACAAGTTCGCTTTCCGAAACTTCCCCTCTCACAGTTTCCAAGACCTTAGTTTACAATAAAAAAGCCTACCTCATTGATGATAAAGGAGTAGCGACCGAAACTAAACTAACAAATCGTTTCGAACACGATGATGCATGGAATTGGTACTACTTTGATAACGAGGGAAAAGCTGTCACAGGACTCCATTCAATAGATAATGTCACTCTATACTTTGATAAAGAGGGCAAACAAGCTAAGGGAAGACTTGTCGAAATTGACGGTCAAACACATTATTTCGATAGAGACAGCGGAGCTATGTGGACTAACCGAACACTTGAACTTAATGGTATTCGTTATGTCATTGACCAAAATGGTTATGTAACTATGAATAAACCTGGACAATTTATTCAAGATAGAGATGGTGATTGGGCTTATATTAAAGAAAATGGACAGTTAGCCACTGGACTTCAAATTATTAATCATCAAAAATACTACTTTGATCCAACTGGAAAACAAGCCAAAGGAAAACGACTTCTGCTTGATGGAAAGTACTATTTCTTCGATAAAGATACTGGTGCTATGTTCGTAAATAAATTCCATGAAACAGGCGATTACTTTTCTAAAAAATATACTTATTTTGGCGAGGATGGAAGCCAGATCTTTGGTTGGGCAACTATTGACGGTAAACGTGTTTATTTTAAAGAAGATGGCTACCAAGTTCGAAATGATACATACAAGATAGGAGATTTCGATTATTTCTTCAAAAAAGACGGTAGTATGCTTTCTGATGATATTGACGGCAACTACAAATACTATTATGCTGATAAGGACGGTCATCTACAGTTCGGGTGGGTTAATCACAATAATGAAACCTACTATATTAGCCCACCATGGGGAGCTGAAAACCGAACATATCTAAAAACTATCAATGAAAAGACCTATCTTTTTGGCCCTAAAGGACGACTTCTAAGGAATACAGCTACAGACACCTCGACCTCTTGGAATGGTTTCTGTATCTCTGATGAGAATGGAGTTGTAAAAACAGGTGTCATTCGGTTAGAAGATAATAGACTTTATTATTTCAACCCTGAAATTTATATGACTACTCCTTTTAGTGGCGAATGGGCAGAGTTTGATGGTAAACTTTATCATTTTGAAAAGCCGATATCAGTAAGTCCAGAGTCAAAAGGTTCTCCAATTACCACTAACACTACGCTTGAAAAAGATGGAAAAACCTATATTATTGACGAAAATGGCGTAGCTACAGAGAAAAAGGATTAATATCAAACTAACAACTGTAAGCATTTGAAAAATACCTCATTTTTGCCAAAATCTATTCAAAAACACCAGAAATCATTTTTTCTGGTGTTTTCTTTTTGTCTAAAACCTAGTAAAGCTACCTGCAAAATCTCTTTCATAAATCCACTTCAAATCAAAATATTCCTTAACATCTTTAGCATAGCCAAATTGTTAGTTCAAAGTCTCCAACAAGTCTTTATTATGACTTGGATAAGTGTCATTCCTTGCCACCACCCTCATACAAACATGCCACCAAACGCTCAAAGGGTTCTATATACTCCCAATAGTCAAAAGGGAGATTTGTAATCTTACTTAGATCATTATCATCAAAATGATACACGAGATGGCGTAGTATTTGATTTTCAATATAATGGATATCTCTCAACTGCTCGAGACTGATTGTATCCAATTCTATGATGTAGTGACACAAATCATCAAGTGCCTTTACGTCAAATTTTTTCTCCTCGTGTAAGAAGTAGAGAAAGCTCTGATTCTCACCTCTTTTATTATCTTCTATCAGATTCCTTTTATGCTTCATTCTTGAATCCTTTCCTTAATAGCAACATTATAACACTAGAAAATGATTCCCCAAAGCGACAACATAAAAAGAGAATCTGGAATGTTTCCATTCCAAATTCTCTTCTTCTTGATTTCCAAAATAGCAAGACTTTTTACCACAAACTAATGCGTTTGCTTGGTGCTAAGTACATAGCATCCCCTTCTTTGATTTGAGGGTAGGCCTCATAAAACTCAGGAAGGTTTTTAAGTTGTTGGTTAACACGTAACTCATTTGGTGCGTGGACGTCTTGTACCATGGTATATTTATTGTACTGTAGGCTAGCCTTTTGTTTCCAAATATTTGCGTAGTTCTCAAAGTAATCCTTGAGGTTAGGTTTTGTCATATCTGTTTTGAGCACTTGGAGTGTGGATGAAAGACCACCAGCATCTGCGACATTCTCAGTGACTGTGAGTTTTCCATTTACCTTAGTCCCGTAAATTTCCAAACCATTCCACTGATCTTCAAAGGCTTTGATCCTCTTGTCGAAAGCTTTACTATCTGCTTTTGTCCACCAATTATGCATGTCACCGTTCTCATCATAATCGGCACCATTGGAGTCAAAGGCATGGGTAATTTCATGTCCAATCACGACACCGATACCACCATAGTTCTTTTCAGTACTTTGGTTCTTGTCATAAAATGGAGCTTGCAAAATGCCAGCTGGGAAGTTGATGCTATTGCTTTCCGGGTTGTAATAGGCATTGATATCAAAAGCAGAACCAGACCATTTATTCTTATCAATAGGCTCATCAAAATGCTCAATGGTATAACGTTTTCCGAACTGGGCGATGTCTTCTGACAACTCAAAGAAGGACTTGTTAGGGTCAAGATGTAATTCTTTGGTTCCAGGATCCACATCTTCCTGATAACCTACAAAAACCTTCATTTTATCCAACTTTTCGATGGCCTTGTTACGTGTTTCTTCCGTCAACCAATCATTCTGTTGGAGACGGCCACGATAGACATTTTTGATTTTATCAATCATGCCTGTCACATCAGTCTTGGCTTCCTCACCAAAGTATTTACGTCCATAATAGACACTCATGACATCGCTAAACAGATTGACACTCATCTCGTAAACCGTATCTTCCTTAGAAATTGGCTTCTGTGTGCCCATAATAGCCATGCTAATCGATTGAAAATTTAAGCGGTAATCTTCTGTTAGAGAATTTGACGCTGCCATAGCTTCTTGTACCAACATCCATGATTTTATTTTAGAAAAATTGTCCTGATTAACGACCTTACTATAATTCTCAAAATACTTGGTATTAGGAACATTGATAGTATCTAAATCACGGCCCATGATACCTTTGATGACATCATATAATTTGAAGGAACCAGAGTAGTCATTAATCTCTTCTGCTGCTTTAGGGTGAACCAAATTCTTACTTTCAGATATCTCTTCGTTACTGAGACTGTACTTAGCAATGATTTCATCGAACTCCAGTGCTTCTTTGACAATGCGTTTACTATTTTTCTCGCTATATCCAAGCATTTTCAAGGCTTTTTGCGTGGCTGTCTCGATTGGAGTCAAATATTGTTTCTTGCTGGCCTCGTCTTTATAAATAGACACATCTGGCAATAAAATACTTGGGGGACTCAATTGGATTTGTTTTTGGCTGGTATTCTCTGCGTTAGTTCCAACGTTGTAACCAAATGGAAGAGGAATCCCCTTATCAGTCAGATTAGCAGATTTACTGGCCAAATCATTCAGATCCTTGATATTCTCAATTTCTTTTAGATAAGGTTTGATAGGTTCAAGTCCATCTTTCTCACGTTGCTTGTAATTACTAGCAGCCTTGTAGAAGGTGATAAACTCAGACATCCCCGTAATATCTGACGTTTCCTTACCCTCCCCTAAATTTTTGATATCCTTCTTAAGCTTCCCCTTGATATCTTCATCCAAAGTATAAAAATTATCAATGGTTGGAGAATCAGCAGGAATTTTGGCTTTTAGGAGCCAGTCCTTGTTGATAGCTTGGTAAAAATTTGAGGCTACCGTAGCATTCTTGTCAATCGGTGTCTCTTGTGGGACAAAGGTTTTATAGGCCCAAAAACCACCTCCTGCAAGAGACAAGGCCAAGGCTCCCGTTATGGAACCAAGAATAATTTTCTTACGCTTTTTCATAAACACTCCTTAGAAAATTAGATTAATATACTTGTATTATATCATTAGAACACTGATTTTAGCAAGCTGTTTTTGGGAGACAAAAAGAAGTAATCAGACGATTACTTCTCTTTATTTTCTTAAATAGCGAAAATTAGGTATCATGACACTCAAGATAAATCATTTAAAAGACAGACTGCCGAGTGATGTTAATCCTCTTGCTAGATTAAAGTTACGTTCTGATTTTTCTTGGAATTCTGTGAGTGTCTTACTCAAGTCACTCACTCCAGAACTCAGTGATTTGCCTTTAGAAAGATTGCGGACTGCTAGAACTTGAATAGCTCTACATAATTCTGCTAGAAGTTCATCATTATCCTTCTTCCCAACTTCTATTTCATTTTTAAACTTGACAAGCAACTCTCTCTCATTTTCAGTTGTTTCTGGATTTACAATCAGATTATAGATATTGTTTAAGATATCCGTAATTTGCGTGTTATTGCTTTTTGTCATCTAGATTACCTCCTATAACCTGTAGCAAGATTAGGTCGAGCAAGTGAATTAAATTGGTTAATTGTTTGTGTTGTCATGAGCAACGACCTCTTTTAATAGTTCGCTGTGACATCATTATACACATCTAGCATATCAAATTCAAGACTAAAAATATCCTTCTGCCACAAATGGTTCAAATTTAGCACAAACAGATAAAAATAAGTAATCAAACGATTACTTATTTCAGATTGAAGAAAAAGTCCATTTTAGGCAACTTTCTTCAATCTGTTTCTTTTAGAGTATAAAGTGAAAAACTCTTATAAATTCCATTACATCAATATTCCTAAGAGATTTAACTACGTGGTAACCAACTTCTAGAAGGGCTTGCCTATATTCTGAAGTAAGCACATCGAGCGGTTATTTTTATATTGCTTTATTGACATAAAATCGTATCTCTAACGCTAGTCCTTATATTTTTCTATCACTTTTTATGATACAATAGCATCAATTTATTTTTAGGAGGATAATATATGACTTCTACTATTGGTATTATAAGTTTATCTAGTGGGACTATGGGTGAAGACTTTGTCAAGCACGAAGTGGACTTGGGTATTCAACGTCTCAAGGACCTCGGACTCAACCCTATCTTTTTACCTCATTCGCTAAAAGGCTTAGATTTTATCAAAGAACATCCTGAAGCTCGTGCAGAGGATTTGATTCAGGCCTTTTCTGATGATAGCATCGACATGATCCTATGCGCCATTGGTGGAAACGATACCTATCGCTTGCTACCTTATCTTTTTGAAAATGACCAACTACAAAAGGTTATCAAACCAAAGATTTTTCTCGGTTTCTCGGATACGACCATGAACCATCTCATGTTGCATAAACTAGGAATCAAGACTTTTTACGGCCAATCATTTCTAGCAGACATTTGTGAGTTAGACAAAGAAATGTTGCCATATAGCCTCCACTACTTCAAAGAATTGATTGAGACGGGAAGAATCTCAGAAATTCGACCTAGTGACGTTTGGTATGAGGAACGGACTGATTTTAGTCCCAAAGCCTTGGGAACACCTCGTGTCAGCCATGCAAATACAGGTTTTGACTTGTTACAAGGCAATGCCCAGTTTGAGGGAGAAATCCTCGGTGGTTGTCTTGAGTCTCTCTATGATATTTTTGACAACTCTCTACACGCAGATAGCACAGACCTCTGCCAAAAATACAAACTTTTCCCTGACTTATCCGACTGGGAAGGAAAGATTCTATTGCTAGAAACAAGTCAAGAAAAGCCTGAACCTGATGATTTCAAAAAAATGTTGCAGGCTTTAAAAGAAACTGGGATATTTGAAGTCATCAGTGGACTCTTGGTCGGAAAACCTATGGATGAAACTTTCTATGACGACTATAAAGAGGCACTATTGGATATCATTGATAGCAATATCCCGATTGTCTATAATCTGAATGTCGGCCATGCCACACCAAGAGCGATTGTTCCCTTTGGAGTCCACACGTATGTAGATGCAACGGAGCAAGTCATTCGCTTTGACTATCACAAAGAAAACTGAAAGAAGTAATCAGACGATTACTTCTCTTTATTTTCTTAAACAGCGAAAATTGGGTAACAAGATACTCAAGATAAGAACTATAAAAATGCCCAAAACTATAATTGTAGTATAGGGATTAAAGCAGAGACTTATTAGCAAGGCAAGACTTACTCCAATCATTAGGTATCCCAACTCTCTCACTACTGATTTATTGATCTGGTTATGATTTTTTGTAGCCAGACCTATTCTTTTAGGAAGATAATTTCCAATCACTAGAAAAATAAGTGCCACTAACCAAATCACAGTCAAGCGAACTTGAACATGACCTCCTAAGGCAACAGTCAATATGAGACCTTGGATGACGACCGAAAAAATTGGAATAAGCCATAACATAAACTCTTTTAAGAATGGAATCGTTATTTGTTTAAAGAATGAAAATAAGAGATTATAAATGACAAGAGCAATAAAAGGAAGGACAACTATTGCTAGGTTACGATCCATAAAACCATTGGTTTGTTCTTCCACATTAAAATGGATACCCACCCGATTTGGGAGTTGATTGTAAAAGACTAGTCCGACAATAACCGGTGTGAGTATTACTAGATTGCCAATGACTCTTTGCATATTATTTTTCATCTTCTTTTCCTCCAAGTGACTGAATCCAGGTTAGAATTTCTTCAAAAACGGTCAAGTTCAAACTATAGTAAATAAAATTCTTCTGCTTTTCTTCTTCAATAAGTCCTGCTTTTCTCAAGGTAGACAAATGATGAGAAACTGTTGCGGGAGCCAAGTCAAACTGCTGGCTGATTTCACCTGCAGACTTGGGTCCAGACTTTAGATAGTCTATAATTTCTCTCCTAACAGGGGCAGAGATAGCTTTAAGTGTTTCTGATAATCCCATGACTTCCCTCCTTCTTCCAAATTCTGCTTGTCAGGAGTCCTACACCTAGAACATAAATAGCTAAAGTGGCTTCGATTAGTAAGAGATTGCTAACTATTCCTTGTTGATAAGCACCTGCCAAAAAATCGATGGTAGCATGAAGTAATATCGCCCCAAAATAGAATGAAAGCTTATGCTTAGTGACTGCTAGAAAATCCCAAGCTGTAAGCAAGACTTGTAGTAGTAAGGCAACTAGTCTTTCAAAGAGAGACATAACAACAGCAAAGCCTGTTAATTGATTGACCTGACCTACTAGAAGTGAAGGTAACTGACTAGCCTGACCTGAATGGACGGCCTGTAAAACAATGATGTTAGTGAGTAAGCCCATCACTCCAAGCAAGATAAATTCACTAAGACCATGTCCAAAACCGTAGGCTACAATATCAGACGTCATCAAACTTCTTTTCTTTTCGAGAATCTTAAAAACCAAATAGCGTGTTGTTTCTTCAACAAGACCAGCCATAAGTCCTCCATAAACAATGGTAAACCACTTAGAAGAGTGAGTAAAACCAGATAAAACCAAGGCATTGATAGGTCCTTCAATCATCATGACTGGTAAGGCAAAGCCAATCAGTCCCACTAAAAAGAGCTTGAGCGAAAACTTCCATCTTTTCCTCAGGACGATAAAACTTATGATGGCGATAACTAACATGGCAAGAATTGTCATAAAAAGGAATGTTTCCATTTGATTTATCCTTTCATTGAGACGGAATAAGAATACTATCTTGGTAAGAATACCTATTTCTATACTTTTCGAAATAGATTATACGCTTTTCATAGACTACAGTCAATTCTATTTCGAAAAAAATCGAAATAGAATCACAAAAAAATCGTGAAAACGATCTTTTTTGTCATTTTTATTATTAAGCATCACAAACAGATAAATCATCTAAAAAACATGGCGATTGATGACAATCCTATTGCTAGATTAGCGTTACGTTCTGATTCATTTTGAAATTCTGTGAGTGTCTTACTCAATTCACTCAATCCTGAACTCAGTGAAATCCCTTTAGTAAGATTGTCGACAGCTAGAACTTGAATAGCTCTGCGTAACTTTGCAAGAAGTTCACCATTGTCCTTCTTTCCAACTTCTATTTCATTTTTAAACGTTACGAGCAAGTTTCTCTCTTCTTCAGTTGTTTCTGGATTTAAAATTAGATTATAGATATTGTTTAAGATATCTTCAATTTGGATATTATTACTTTTTGTCAACTAGAACACTCCCTAAATAGATCCTGCTTTTCTCAAGGTAAACATTTGATTTATACTATCATCGAATTCGGAAAGAAATGTTATCTTGGTGAGCACACCTATTTCTTTTTTTGAAATAGATTCTACGCTTTTCTGAAAGCACTGTCAATACTATTTCGAAAAAAATCGAAATAGTGATACAAAAAAAGACCGTTTTCACGATCTTTCTTCTTGAGAATTTTCCCTCATTCTCGGCTGTGTGTTCTCCGGTCAGTCACATGAGCTCCTACTGCTTATCTTCCTGGGACATATTCGCCAGTGTTAGCATCGTAATAACGGCGTTGACCGTTAACTGTGACGTAGGCACCTTTAACTTGACGACCTGATTGGTCAAAGTAAAGGTGTTGGCCATTGATGACTTGTTCGCCTGTTACAGCATAACCATCTGCTCCGAAGTAAGCCCAGACGTTAGGCTCGATTTGAGCAAAGCGGTTGGTTACAGGTTGACCGTCGTTTTCGTCATAGTACTTGTAACGACTGCCGACCTTAATGGCCTTGCCTTTGTATTGGATACCATTTTCGTCAAAGTAGTATTCCTTGCCATTGATAGTCCACTTGCCTTTAAGGGCTTGGCCATCAGTATTGAAGTAAGACCATTGGTTTGGTGCAATCTCAGCAAAGCTGCTTGTGACAAGAGCTCCACTGTGGGCATCATAGTAATAAGTCTTACCATCTTCGACAACAGTTTTCCCCTTAACTTGGATACCATTTTTATCAAAGTACTTAAGGTATCCATGATCAGCACGAACTTGGCCGATAGCCAGTGAACCGTCTTGTTTGAAGTACATCCACTGGTCATCACCAACTTGGAGGTAGCGTCCGCTAGCAAGAATACCTGATTCTGGCTCATAGTAATACTTAATGCCGTTTTCCTCGATAATTTCACCCTTAGCTTGGCTACCATCTTCCTTGAAGTAATAGAGGTGACCATCAATGTATTGACGTCCTGTGACACGGTTACCTTCTTTATCAAAGTAGTTCCAAGCCTTAGTTGCTGGGTTATAGACAAAGATGCTGCGTCCGATTTCACCTGCTGGTGTGATGTAGCGAGCCTTACCATTTTCAAAGATAATAGAATCTGCACGATTGCTGTAGGCCGTACCGACACTACCATCTTGGTTAAAGTAATAAGTCTTACCATCAATGACACGTGAACCAGTCACAGTGTTACCGTCAGCGTCAAAGTAATAACGTTTACCCGTGCTGCTGTCTATCGCAAAAACGTTACGTCCCATGTCACCAGTTTCAGCAACATAGTAATGCAATTTACCATCATCTGTGCGGACAACGCGATCCTTAGCCTGGATACCCGTTTCACGGTCAAAGTAGAAATGGTGGCCACTCCAATGAAAGTTACCTACTACCATTGTTCCTTGAGTCGTAAAGGCACGAACCTGCTTATGTTTGTCATCAAAATCAACGAAGGCATTCTTAACCATTGCGCCGTCTAGACCGTAATAGTAGGTATAGCCGTTGCTAGCACGACGAAGGGCGTTACGCAATTGGATACCATTGTCAAAGAAATAGTAATCCTTGTTATTGATGTTTTGGGCACCCTTGGTCATCTTACCATCACCACCGAAGTAATACCAGTTACCGTTTCCGTCTTGAACAAATTCATTCTTAACAGCTTGGTTATCACGTAGGAAATAAACATCTTGTCCACGACGTTGGAAGACTTGAGTGCTTGTGATGGCAACTGTATCGCGAAGTGGTGTTGGCAAGAGTTGGCTGTTGGCTGAAGTATTAAAGTACTGGTTAGTCTTGTCATCACGAAGGACAAAGTTGATACCTCGTCCAAGGATATTAGTTCCGTTGAAGTACTTAGCAGACCATTTAGTAATCTTTTCATTCGTAGGCAACTGTTTTCCATTTGAGATTTGCACACGGTTGAAAATAGATGGGTACTTAGCTTTAAGCTCATCAAGGAAGGCACCACCGTATTTACCTTGATAGTCTGTACCATCTGTACGAGTATTAGCCACATAGGCTTGGTCAATGATTTGGTAGCCTACTTGGTGGTTACCATAACCATTAACACGTGTCGCATTTACCACTTCTTTTCCTGGGAGGTTATAGATTTGGTCTGGCACCCAGTCAGCAATGGCTTGAATACCGTCTTTATGGAGGGCACGAAGGACATTAAGGAGGTCCTCAAGTGAGCCGTACTTGTTATTTTGACTTAAGGCCATATCATAACGGTCATCAAAGGCATAACCATTATCAATTGTTGAGTCAAGGAAAGTGCCATCTTTACTTGAAACATACTGTGGTGGAAGTCCAACCGACGTGATCCCCCAAGCTTTGAGCAAGTCAGTGTTCTTAGCCAAGACACGGTTCATATAGAGTTCTGGCTGATCGTCCGCAAAGGCTTGGAAGTTTGAGAAGGCTTCATACATGACTTGCGAATCAAGGGCTGCTGAAGACTTGTAAACTTGGCCATCACTATTCGCACGGTTACTTGGCTGTGTACGTGCGTCTTGGTTTTCCTTAGCTCCGACTGGTACCCAGACACCGAGGTAACCTGAGACTTGGACATTTTCTACACCAAAAACATCGTTGGCATTGAAGGTCAAGTTCCCATTCCAGTCAGTGCGTTTAAGAAGGTGTTTAGGCACATCAGAATCGTTGAGGTAGGTTGCTATACCATCCTTAGTCGTCAAAAGCAATGGGCGATAAAGCTGATTACGGTGTGCTCTACCCATGTTCATCGTTACAGTTTCATTGCTACCCAAGCGGAAATCATAGTTGTTGGTCATAATGACACCCATACCTTGCGTACGAGTTTCTGAAGTTCCCAAATCTGTTCTGTTATTGGCACCTTTACCATAACGAACAGATGTCAAGAGTCCATCATTTCCGACTTTCTTCACTTCCATATCTTGACCACCAGCTACATACTTGATACGAGCACGCAAGAGGGTGTCAATGGCATCAAAGTAAGGTGTCTTTTTAGCCATGTAGTGACCATCTTCACGGTAGAGGTCTCCGTAATAAACACGTGTTACAGAGTCCTTATTGGTCAACATGAGGGCATAGACAGATGGCAAGTTGTATGATGCATAAGTCTTGTGAGCCTTATCAATATCCTCATTGTAAATCTCGAAGGCTTTCTTGATTTCATCACGGGTGAAATTGTAACCAAACAAATTTGGATTGATACGATCACGGATGATACGTTGAATAATGGTTTGAGCTTCTGTATCATGGGCACGGGTGAAAATATAGTTAGCCATACGCTCACCGTTTTTATCATTGGCACCACGTGGATTCAAACTACTATTGATGAAAGCAGTCATGTCCCCAAGTTGCATACGTGTATTTTTATCACGCATCAAGAGGTTGGTAAGGGCATTACGAAGGGCATTATCAATCGGAAGTTGTGCTCCCTTAGTGTCCTTGTTGTAGTATGGGTCATTGGCAGACCAAGCTTCCAAGTATGACAAGTGCTTAATGGCATTGGCTTCAGACTTGTCAACACCATAGGCTGCTTTGAAGTAATCTGAAGCGATTTGGAGCAGGTCGGCGTCCACATTGTCCAAGGCATCGACACGCAAACCGTCAAAGTTGGCAGTTGGATCATTGGCCATGATGCTTCCAATATTCATCATAAAGTGGAGCCAGTTAAGTTGCTCTGCCTGAACAGCTGGGTTTGAGTTATCAATATCGTTGGCAAGCAAGAACTCAAGACCACCGATAGAATTGTCCTTGAAGTACTTACGTGTACCCGTCTGGTTAGTCGGTGTGCGGTTAAGCAAACGATAGTCAGAGTTGGCGTGACTGGTACGGTTGCCAGTATCACCCTTACTGTTGTTAAAGAGCAACTGTCCACCTTGCAAGTGGTCGTATGAACTATTTTCAGTGCTACTATTCCAACCTGGCTGAGTCTTGATGAACTGGTCGATACTTGTACGCAACCAGTTTGTGTTGCCTTCACGAGCGATACGTTCTTCAATCTTAGTCTGAACCATCTTGGCAGCTTGGTCTAGACTTTCCTGACTAGAGTTTGTTGAAAATGAGCCTGCACCAAGACCTTGATTTTGCATGTAGTTAAGGTAGTTAACCTGAGTTGACTTGTCAGGCCACCAAACCATCAAGAGTGGACGTTTGTCAGCCTCGGTTGAAGCCGTCCAAGTCTTACCATCCTTGAGAATGCTCTTTGGACGGTACCAAGCATCCGCTGTGATGAAGGTGTCAAGTTGGTCCAAAGACTTGTCATCGTTTTTGTAGAGCTGGTTTCCAGATGAAAAATCTACAGTTGCCTTGATAGGTTCTGTTGAAAATTCATCCTGTGACTTAGTTGCAAGAGCCCCTGTTTCAGCATCAAAGTAATAAGACTTACCGTCTTGCTCAAAAACGAAGTTTTTACGCACACTACCGTCACTATTGACATAGTATTGTTTGCCGTTGATCCATTGGATTCCAGTCGTTGTGTTGGTGTTGGCTTCACGAGTTTCTGCCAAGGCACGACGACTACGTGTACGAGCTTCTGTATTTGCCGTATCCGTTGTTGCTGCACGGTCTGTAGTGGCTGTTGTAGTATTGTTGGTTGTATCTGTAGTTGTAGCACTCGTATCAGCTGCAGCTGGTTGCACATTTGTGCTTGGTGCTGCTTGATCTGAGTTGGTATCAACTGTCGCTGCGTTTGTGGTAGGTGTGGCTGCTCTATCTGTCACACTTGTTGTCGTGCTAGTAGCATCTGCGACAGGGATGTTGACGCTAGCAGTATTAGCATCTGCTGTGATAGTTGGTGCTACCGTAGTTGCTGCATCATTAGTTGTGGCAGGCGTTTCTTGAAGTAGTTCCTGACTGCTATCACCCGACTGATTCGCAGGATTTTGCTCATCGGCCTGAACCTGTTGATCCGCCAACAAGGTTCCACCAGCAACAGTAACCATTGAAAGTGCTGTTACCCCAATTGTCACCCAATTCTTCTTCACTTTATGCATTTTAAAGCGTACTTTTTGTTCCATATTATATACCTTTTTCCCTTATATTACTTCTATCATAAGCTATTTGACAAGGGAATACAATTACACAACTATAATGTCAGCTTAATGTATAGCCCCTGGTTTTCTAAGAAATCAGGCTCAAATGAATGGTAGACGAAACGAGGAATTGGTAACTAACGGTATCATTAGGTTATAGCCCCTCCAAGCACTCCTTGCACCCCAACAATCTTAATTTATTTTTCTTTGAAACAAAGTATAAATTTCTAATTATCTTTTTATATTTTCTTAAATGCTCGTAAAGCCTTATTCTATGTGCTTTCGAGTATTTTTACTGTAGGAAGATACTTCACGTTTCTTTGCATATTTCCTCATGTCTTAGCTGTCAGAAGTGGTAAATAAGTAGTAAATTCATTTGTACTACTAAGCAACAAGACGCTCCTGTTGCTTCTCTTTATTCAAGCGTTTCATTTCTGCCATTGCAGAATCGAATGTTGCATGTGCGTAATAGTTCAGCGTCATGGCTATATTAGCATGTCCCATAATGTACTGTAATGCCTTTGGATTCATTCCTGCATTTGCATAGTTGGTACAGAATGTATGTCGCAAACTATGTGGAGTGATGTGTGGCAATTTATCCTCGTTATACTTATTGTATTTCTTAACAAGACCTTTCATCATGCCGTTGTAATCACTTGCCACTTTTGGATAGTTCTTTCTATTAAGAAAGAGGAAATCACTATATCCATCAATCTCAACACGCTTATCATTCTTTCGATTCGCTAACACTCGCTTAAATGCTTGATAGGCTTCTTCAACCATAGGAACTTGACGTTCGCCACTTTTGGTCTTTGGTGTTTCAATGTAGTACCCAATTTCAGTATCTCTCAATAGCTGATGGTCTATATTGACAAGACGATTCTCAAAATCTAAATCTGGAAGTGTCAAACCACCAAACTCTGAAATACGAAGACCTGTTTTTAAGAGTATCAGAATTTCATCATAATTTTTGCTGTAGGTTTTATCAGCTTTTGCAAAGGCTAACAGTTTTTCTTCCTGTTCTTCTGTTAGTACGGTCTTAGGGACAGTATCATCATCAAGAACTGCTTTCAGTTGAAAGTCAAATGGATTCTTCCGAACACAATCATCTTGTATAGCAATATAGAATGAAGCCTTTAAAGAACGTTTGTAGTTATTGATGGTTTGATAAGCATAACCATTTTCACTCATTCTAATAGCCCATTCTTTAGCGTCTGATGGCTTAATACTGTCAATACTTCTTACACCTAACTTGTCTTTCTTCAAAATATCCATAAGATATTTGCGTCCAGTTTCAGTGTTTTTTCTAACCTTTGGTCTTTGAGCGTTCTGTTTTGCGTAAAGCTGGCAGAGTGTCATTTTCTTTCCTACAACATCAATACCATCATGAATGTCTTTCTGTAACTCTGCGATTTTCTCTCTAAGTGAGATACAATCACGCTTTCCTGCTGGTACTCGGTCTGTAGCCACAAGTTTCCACGAGTAAACAAATTGCGGTTCTCCAAATGAATCTATATATTTGTATAAGTATCTTCCGTCTTTTCGTTGGCTCTCTCCAGTCTTTAAGATTCGACCTTTATTGTCACGTCTTTTTTCTGACATGGCATTTGCTCCTTTCCTTTATGGAAAGAGCCTTGATACGACTTAATACTATTTTATCATATACAAGACCCTTTGGCGACGCTAGATTGCGTCCAATGTATCTATAATTTTTTCAAATTGTTTTCGTTTAATCTGAATACGATTGCCATTCATAATCAGCCAATTTGCATTTTTATTTTCCTCTGCCAAGCGTCGTAGCTTGTTTTCGCCAATACGAAAATATTTTGACGCTTCTTCAATGGTTAGGGTATAACGTTCCCAAATAGGAATGTCAGTCTGCTTCATAAAATCCTCCTTTCCAAATCACTTATTTGGATTTCATAAAAGTTGTTTTACCAGCAATCGAACAGCTTTAGCAAAGCTCACGGGAGTTCCACCCCTGCATGGTTCTCATGTAGCCATACTCATTGCCTGCGACGGTTTTATCACGCTCGGACTATTGACTGTATGGGAGTATCATTATCACGATAAGAATGTCGTTGCAGGCAATCCTGCTAAAGATTGCTTCTCGGATCACTAACATGAATCGCTCGCTATCTTTATAAGATAGGTCATGGCGGTTAGTTCCGTTGGCTCTTTTCTTATCGAAACGTATTCGATTACTTTTATTCAGTTTTCAAAGAACAATGGCTCGTTAGCCTATCAAAACACATTGAAAGCTCAATATGCTTTGGTGGAATAACAAACCTCCCTGTTCGGGAAGCGTGGAATGGTTTAGCACGCTTCCACGAAAGGAGAGAGGATATTACTTAATTTCAAATGACAAAATCTTTGTAATCAGTCTGGTTTCCATTCTTCCACGTAAGACTTCATCAACGACCATACTTTGATTGCCATATTCATCTTTCATAAGTCGTAGGGAACGCTTCGTTATGTACCCTCTGTAATGATGTAGAATCTGGTTAATCGCTTCGGTATCGCCATCTGTTGCCTTTACAATGAGAGGAAAGGGAATCATAGGATATTGTGTTTTCATTCTTCAAATTCCTCCATAAACTTTTTAATTAAGGCTAGTCCACTGGTTCTATGCCGATAGACAGTAGAACGGTTCAATTTCAACAGGTCTGCAATTTCTGAATCGCTCATGTCCATAAAGTAAAACAGCAGTAGAATTTCACGTTTCTTGTCTGGCAACTCACGTAATGCTTCACTCAACAAATCATTTTCAACGCCTACTGATAACCCATTGAGTGTAAAAATCTGAAAGTCAGTTGAATAGTTATCTGTTGTCGCAAACTGGCTAACAAGATAATCGCCAACATCCGAAAAGGACACCTCACGCTTTGCAATCCTTGAAAGATAAAGCATATAATTCTTTCGCTCGTCTTCCATAGCACGTTTACAGATATAGTCAAACTGATTTTCTATTGTGGTCTGAAAAGAAGATGGTTTCATGTTTCTCACCCCCTTTCTGTCTAGGAAAGGAAGTGAGCCTTGCTCGTTTATCTCCTTTCACTCTTAGTCCCAATGTGAAAGGGGGATTTGTTGCATTACTGATAAATAAACTTTGTAAAAAAGTTCTGAATAGCCAAAAAAGCATATAAACAGATTTATTTCTCTGTTTACATGCTTCTGTTATTCTATCTATATGATTTATAAAACCACATTGGTGGACGTACTTATCTATTGCAGATAGACGACTTTTTTTGACAAGAACCCAATGTAAGGAAATTTATTGTATATGATGTACTTCATGGCGACGTTGACCTCCAACAAACCGCCATTTGGAAGTAATATACAATATTTTAACAGCGTAAATAGCACTACCATATAACGGTTTTTTTTATTGGCGTTTAGTAGTGCTTTTTATTAAATATAAACCTATAAACCATATAACACGTTTTTCTATACCTGTTTTTAATTCAGTAGGAACAATAAAATGTATAGAGGTGGTCTACTATGCGTAAAAAAGAAGATAAATATGATTTTAGAGCCTTTGGTTTAGCCATTAAAGAAGCTCGATTGAAACGAGGTTTAACTCGTGAACAAGTGGGAGCATTGATTGAAATTGACCCACGGTACTTAACTAATATTGAAAATAAAGGGCAACACCCCAGCATACAAGTTCTTTATGACCTTGTATCGTTACTTCATGTTTCCGTTGATGAATTTTTCTTACCTGGGGTCCCGAGCGCTTAGTGGGAATTTGTATCGATAAGGGGTACAAATTCCCACTAAACCAATGTTTCAAGGCCTATTTATTTTTTATATTCAATTCTCTTAAGTGTTTAGGAATAGATAACAAGTCAAATTTATACTCTCCAAGAAAAGTGATATGCTCCCAATTAATAGGAGATACATGCTTCATATACTTAGTTACTTCGGGATCTATTTTGACGAGATAATTATAAGCTGCTTGTAAGTAGACGGCGTTCCATATACTTATTGCATTTATTAACACATTAAGCGCACTAGCACTTTGAAGTTGTCGGCGAATATCGCGCTCCATAAATTTTCCGCGTCGCCCAAAAAATAGTTCTCTAGCTAAAGCATTAATCGCTTCTGTCTTATTTAGTCCATGAGTGATCCTTCGCCGTAGCTCACTATCTGTAATATAATCTATCATAAAAATGCTCTTTTCAATGCGACCTAGTTCTCTCAGTGCAAGAGCTACTCTATTCTTACGTGCGTATGAGCCTAGCTTTCCTAATAGTAAAGAACTAGATACTTTTCCTGTTTGAATCGAATAGGCGATTCGTTTAATTTCATCATAGTTTTCTTCAATAATTTTTACATTGATTTTTCCGCTTATATCTTCTGATAAGTTAGGGTAGTAGGAAGGTGATTTGATAGAAAATAATTGTGATTTTTTTATATTTCTGATGCGAGGTTCAAAATCAAAGCCTAGTAATGCGGTCATTCCAAACACCTGATCAGAATACCCATTTGTATCAGTAAAATGTTCCTCAATATCTAGATCTGTTTCATGATAAAGTAGGCCATCAAGGGTATGAGTAGCTTCCCTTGTATTAGTTGAAGCAACCTCGATATGATGAGTCGTATGCCTATCATTTATTGATCGAATCATTGTAGCTCCTTTTTCCATACTTTTGTAATGTGGATTAACATCGGATTTTAGAGCTGAGACGCCCACTGGGACGCGCATTCCGTCTGAAGCAGTGGTTTTTCCTTCACCCCAAAAGTCTGCAACAGGAAGCTTTAACTGATAATTAACCAAAACAGATTGAGCACGAGTCAGAGCTTCTTTATAAAAGCGCCATTGTTTGGCATTGGCTAACTGAGAATAAGAAATTCCAGGAGTTGATTGGGCCATTTTTTCAAGACCAATATTCATCCCTAAACCCAGCAAAGCAGCAAAAATAATTTTTCTTTCTTGTTCACTCGGCGGTTTCCCTGTAGAATCATGACTAAATTCTTGTGAAAAGTTGGTCCAACTGTCCACCTCAATTAAAAGATCACTAAGCCTTATCTTAGGAATTATTGAATAAAGTTTTTTTCTATATATTTCTGCTTCGCTAGGTGTAACTTTTTCCAACTTTTTAAGGTTTGCTCTTGAAATTCTCTTATCAACTGTCGAATAAAATTGAAGCTGTAAATCTAAAATTATTTCCCGATCCTTTAAATAGTCCTCAAACGTGTCTGGAATAGTTTCTGAATCAATACAAGCAGATAAATCAACTAAGTAATCATCAATATTTCGATGGATCATACTTCCTTCAACTGAAATATCTCCTGATCGAATATTGTTCTTTAGCTCGGTGAAAGCTACTAACTCATAGTAAGACCGATCTATTTTCCCCTCTTCTGGCCGAACAAGGCTTTTCCATTTTTTACTCACAAAATCAGTAGAAGTATCTGCCGGTATTTTTCTTTTACCACTATTGTGTAAATCAGTTAGTTGAGTTAGGGCCATGAGGACTGGATTTGCTGCCGGAGTTGCTTTGAACGAAAGGGTCCTCAATAACATTGGCGTGTATCTTCGGAGGTAATTAGCTTTATTTCGAACCATTTCTAAATAGCCATGATTTTTATTACCTGTAATTTTTTTAGCTTCTTCTCCATCTTGTACTAAATCTTCCCAAGGCATGATTCGTTCAATTTCGTCAAAAGGATTACTATCATTATCTTTTGCAAAGTGAAGAGCATCAATTAAAGAAGCATAATGTTCCAATTTTTTAGTAGCCAATTTTCCTTTTTCTTTTAACTGTTCTTGTGAATCACGTGTCCCTTTGCGTTTAATACTTGCTAAAATGCGGTCATTAATCTCAATCAGTTGATCGATCAGATATTGATGATGATTGACTAAAAAAGCAATAAGTAAAGAGTATCTTTTTTCAAGCTCAAAACGGGAGAAGTCATATGCATCATAATTTTCCCCTAGTCTAGCTAGCTGAAGAAACCTGTTCCGATTAATATGGGAGACATTAATTGTCCCGAGTCCCATGGAAGCAATCACTTCCACTTTTTTACAAATACTCATAAAGCTTTCTGGATTTGCCTTACCTGGAATGTCTTTTAGCCAAGCGAGTTTAGTTATTTTCGTCTCTTCATAAATTTGAAACAAACTCTCTAGTTTTTCAATTTGTATATCTGTTAATGAACAGAGTAATATTGAAAATAAGTTGTTTTCTGCTTTATCTCGACAGCGGCTTATAATGTCTTCAAGTGTAGCTATAGATGGAAAAATAATTCTTTTTCGAGTTAAGAAATCAATTGTTTTTTTCATTAGATAGATAGAGTCATCATTTTCTAAAGCTAGTTCAATTAAATATTCTATTAACTGTTTTTGTGTATTAGCACTACCGAATCGATGATAGTTGAATACTTCTAAGATCTCGTTGAAGTGATTTGCACGTGTATTTCTATGATCATATGAATTTAAATCAATTGCATCAAGATGGAGCTGTCGACTCACATAAGAAGTTAGTCTGGTTGATTTAATCGGCCAATTACTTAAAGAACACCCAGGATACCGGGCCAAACAAAGTTGTATCGCAAATCCTAGTTTATTGACCTTTCCACGGTGTTGATTAATAACCTCCAGATCATAATCAGAAAAACTAAAATACGCTTTAAAATCCTCTTCTGATAAGTGGTCTACAGAAAGAAGTTGTTCACGCTGTGAAGTAGTTAAAATTCTTTTCATAGCCATATCTTAAGCATTCCTTTTATTGAGGTAACGGTAAAAGGTTGTTTTGCTTAATTTAGAGGCATCAAGAATTTGACGAATAGAATACTCTTTGCTGTCATACATTTTTAAAGCTAAATCAATTGATAGCTTACCTTTACTTGGACGGCCCCCTTTTTTTCCTCGGACTCTGGCTGCCTTAAGACCAGAGTTAGTTCGTTCAATAATAATATCCCGTTCCAGTTCTGCTAAACTAGCCATAACTCGGAAAAAGAATCTTCCCATAGACGTTGAAGTATCTACGTTATCTTGAATAGATATAAAATTGACACTAAGTTCTTCAAATAATTCAGAAAGTTCAATCAAATGTTTAGTTGATCGTGAAATTCGATCTAACTTGTAAATGACAACAGAATCTCCTTCACGTAGTAGGTTGATCATTTCTTCTAATTGCGGTCGGTCTTTTTTCGCACCAGTTACTTTTTCTTGAAATAATTTATCAATTCCATAATGAGTAAGTGCATCAATTTGTAAACTAAGATTTTGATCATCCGTACTCACTCGAGCATAGCCAAAAATCATAAAAAAACCTCCTTAATTTTATAATTTAAATGTACCATAACTCATTAAGTATAACTATATAGGAACTATGAAAAAGGAACGGATTTTGGTACTTGATTTACTTAAAAAACATTTAGAAAAAGCAGGAAAATGAAAAGGTACCATAAACGGTCGTTTATGGTACCATTCAAATTTATCCTTATTGTACAAAATAACAGCGAAATTTTTAAATCTATTCCTTATCGATACAAATTCCCCGTAGGCGCTAGGGACCTCTTTAGCTCCTTGGAAGCTGTCAGTAGTATACCTAATAATTTATCTACATTCCCTTTAGTAACGTGTAACTTTCCAAATTTACAAAAGCGACTCATAGAATTATTTCCTCCCGTTAAATAATAGATAACTATTAAAAA
>OGGM01000064.1_pt1 | contig 107084 bp, 96 predicted proteins | sample 1571251 | NCBI WGS metagenome assembly OGGM01 (sample SAMEA2582076, study PRJEB24529) | metagenome | biome: Human gut stool | place: China | collected 2011 | reverse complement strand
GAGCCCCAACAAGCCGCCTTTGTGCCACTTGTGGCCACAGAGGCATTGCTTGCCATTTAGCGACAACCAATAATTAGAGCCTCTAAGGTATATCTGAAAAATCCCCAGAACTGTCTTATTTATATAAAAGCAATGATACTCGAAAGAACATCGGCCGGTCTTTGTAGTAGCCTGATTTTAAGCGAAAAGCTGTACCCGCACCTGTTAGAGACTGAGCGGACAGCACAGGGGCGTGTGGAAACCATGTTGCCTCACATGATGGAAGGTGCAGGCGTCACCGAGGAACTGAAAGCCTGTGATCCTATGCGCTGGGTGGGGCTGATAAATACGCTGAAAGCGCAGGTGGAGGAAATTATACAAGTAGAACTGATATCCAAGTAAATCAAAACCACCCGTTGATGAACGGGTGGTTTGAACAGGCACTATAAGGACCTATCTCCGGTGCTGGCCCTCTAATTCCTATTCGGTGCCATAAAATGGGCGCCAGAGAAAAATTCCCTGACGCTCGCTTCTTGCCCAACTAAACATGATTGCTATTATGTAGAAAAAAGCAAGGGGATTTTCGAATATGTCGAAATATTTTCCTTCTGCTCTGCTAAGCACAAGAGAAAGAAGATGATATTTCAATAGTTTATAGAGGAACTTCTCCAAACAGAATGATTTGTTATATCGTTTTTTATTGATTTTTTTGCTGTGCCCACTTCCGATATTCAGAAGGATATAGACCAGTACTTTTTTTGAAGTCTCTTGAAAAACGACCAGCATTACTATATCCAACAGCCAGAGCAATTTGCTCAATTGGAAAATCGGTGGAGCAAAGGAGATTTTCTCCCTGAGATAAACGCCGCTGTTGAATATATTCCGTAATGGTGCAGCAATAGACCTGCTTAAATGTAATTTTCAACTTTGTTGTTCCCATGCAGGCAATGCGCGATAGTTTATCTAAAAAAATTTCTCTGTTGTAATGATCGTTGATATACGCAGCGACATTTTCAAGAGATTTTATATCCTGTGAAGAAATACGAACTTTCTCTTTTTCTGGACTTTTTTTGTTATGTTCGGCAATCAAAGCTACTGCTTCAAAGACTTTACTTTGAAAGAATAGTTTTGCTGCCATTCCATCTCCATTATAATTCCAGACTTTGCGTAACAGAGAAACCATTTCAGGAAAATTATTTGTTTGATCAATTTCTCGAAATGCTTCATCTGGATTTATATATTCATCTGGAAATGCTTCTTTTAGATACTTTTCATAGTAAGCAGGCATAATCTCTATACCAATCGTCCGAATTGGTATATTTTTATGGAAAAGTGCCTTGTATGGGTGCTGGCCTCCAAAGAATGTTTTTATACATCCTGCGGTAAGGCGCCGGTAAGGCATGATTTCTTCACCAGATACAGATTCGTAATAGGTGATGCTTAGGCTCTCCGGCCAGTTTAGACTTTCCTGATCGAAAAATTCATCCTCGTAAAAATAGAAATCATGTATTTTGATATTAAATAGGTTTTTTTCACCATATATCCAATAAATTCCCTCTCCAAATGATTTGGGCAAACAATAAAAGTTCCCAATAGAGCTAAATTTTCCATTTGGTGGCATTTCCTGAAAACCGCTTTTTATCAACATAGTATTAAATTGAGCAGCAATATCGGACATAATCATCCTCCTCAGACACATTAGACATACTTTCAGACACATAAGACGACAATAGAATGAATGTGTTGCGAAAGCAAATCAGTTCATGTATAGTTTTTTATGGCAGTTAACTAAAACTAATCAAAGCCTACCACATTGATTTTAGAAAGTCAAATGTGGAATATACAAAATGGAGGAACAAAAAATGTCTAACACGAAATCCGGTCTTTCTGTCAAAGACCTTATCGTAACAGGTGTCTTTTCCGCAATTATCTTTATCTGTATCAGCCTTAGCGGTGGTGTGTTTATGATGATGCCAGCACTCACTTTCTACTATCCTGTCGGTGCTGCTCTTCTTGCTGGTCCAGTGTATTTGCTTATGGTTGCGAAAGTACCAAAGAAAGGCCCCATTTTTATTGCAAGTGCGCTTATGGCAATCTTTTGCTTTGTAACAGGTATGCACATTGGAATGACAATCGGCTATTTAATTGGTGGAGTACTTGCAGAAATTGTCGCACACACTGCAAATTATAAAAGCAAAAAAATGAATATTCTTTCGTATGTATTCTTTTGCTTGGGTGGAACTGGTACATATATTGCATATTTTATTAACCCTCAAACATGGGCGAATACCATGCTGGAAAAAGGAACGACACAGGAATATCTTGATAGTATGCTTGCATCTACCGATTGGATCGTACTTGTAACAATGTTGATTGGAACAATAGTGATTGCTTTGCTCAGCGGTTTTGTTGGAAGCAAGCTATTAAAGAAACAGTTTGAAAAGGCGGGTATCACAGCATGAATATACAGTACACAAAAATTCATAGTGGATTGTGTACGTTTGATCCACGTACAAAAATCTTGTTACTTGCAATCACTGTATTTGCCGCAACGATAGCTCCATCGTTGCGGCATGTATGGCTATTAGTGTTATTCATCACACTTTTTGGATGCACATGCGGGAAAGCCAAACGCTCTTTATGCCATCTGATCTTTTTTGCTTTATTTTATTTACTGACCCTTTACGTTCTCTCTCTTGAAACGGGTGTTGTATATACGATGTTTGTCGCATGGATGGGGCTTTTCTACAAAGTGTATCCTTGTGCAATGCTCGCTGGAATCATACTGTCCACAACGAGTGTAAATGAATTTCTGACAGCAATGAATAAAGCACATGTTTCTAAAGGAATATGCATTCCGTTGGCAGTTATGTTGCGATATATTCCGACAATTCAAGAAGATTGGCACTATATCAAAGACGGTATGCGTTTAAGAGATGTATCGCTTTCTTTTAAGGGTTTTATTCATCACCCGGGGATGACAATTGAGTGTTTGTATGTCCCGCTTTTAATGACTGCGTCCAAGGCAGCTGATGAACTTGCAATTGCATCTGTAACAAGAGGCATTGAAAATCCTCATTCACGGACCTGTCTGATACAAATCAAATTTAGAATACAGGATATTTTGGTAATCATTTGTTTCTTGTTTCTTTTGGCGTTGAACGCAGGTGAGATTGGAGGTGCGTTATGATCCAATTCAAAAATGTTGGCTTTGCCTATGCAGGGACAACCGCTTCCGAAATCGGAGTAAAACATATTGACCTATTTGTAGAAACAGGAGAATGCGTTTTGCTTTGCGGTCGTTCTGGGTGTGGTAAGACAACAATTACAAAATTGATTAATGGACTTATCCCTAATTATTTCCCTGGCGAGTTAAATGGCGACGTACAAGTGGATGACCTGAAGGTTTTTGAAACACCTACATATCAACTTGCTGAAAAAATCGGATCTGTATTTCAAAATCCGAGGACCCAGTTCTTTAATGTAGATGTGGACAGTGAAATCGCATTTGGAATAGAAAATGCGGCTGTCCCACCGGAGGAATTGCATCGTAGACTTGAAAATACTCTTGATGTCTTACATATCCGTCATTTGCAGGGACGAAATATATTTGAATTATCCGGGGGCGAAAAACAAAAAGTTGCCTTTGCGTCTGTGTATGCAATGAACCCGGATATTTACTTGTTGGATGAGCCGTCTTCTAGCTTGGATATGGCCTCAATAGCGGACTTAAAAAAATATTTGCAGCTTCTGAAAAAAGCGGGAAAAACAATTTTAATTGCTGAACACCGCCTTTATTATCTTCTTGATATAGCAGATCGCATTGTATATTTGTCAGAAGGGGAAATCGGGGCAATTTGGACGTCAGAAGAACTTAAGATACTCTCGGATATTGAAAGAAAGAATATGGGGCTGCGCGCTGTGGCGTTAGAAACTGTGTATCCCGTTGTTGCCAATGTTCCAATTCAAAAACCTGTACTAGAAATACAAGATGTATCACTATTTTACAAAAAGCAGATGATTATCAGTCATATATCAATGCAGGCTTCTAAAGGTGAAATCATTGGCGTTGTCGGATGCAATGGAGCCGGGAAAACGACATTCCTTCGTGCTTTATGTGGGTTGCATAAAGGATTCACAGGGAAATTCTTGTGGCAAGGCAATGCACAAAATGAAAAGGAACGCATGAAGCGATCTTTTATGGTTATGCAGGATGTTAACTACGAATTGTTTGCAGATAGTGTAGAAGCTGAATGTACGTTTGGAATCAGATACACTGATCCTGCGCTGGTGAAAAGAGCATTAGATGATTTGGACCTTCTTTCTGTCCGTAAACGGCATCCGAACACACTTTCCGGAGGACAAAAGCAGCGGGTTGCTGTAGCCGTTAGTATGATATGCGGTAAGGAAGTGGTGGTTTTTGATGAACCAACTTCGGGTCTTGATTATGACAGCATGGAGCAAGTTAGCAAATTGATTCAGGACCTTGCAAAAAATAAAGTCATATTTGTTGTCACTCACGATTATGAATTTGTCTGCCAAACATGCTCGCGTCTGATTCGCATTGATCGTCACGTTTTGGCAGATGATCTTCCCGTTTGTATAGAAAACAAGGAAAGAATTTATGCACTTATGGAACAGGGGGAGAAAAAGTGATATGGAGCAGAAACAAGAAAACCCAATAAAACTCCTTTTGTCATGGTCTGGGAAAAGTAAACGGTATCTTTTTGCGTCCGTCGCCTGTGCTTTTGCAAGCGGCTTATTTGTAATAGGGCCGTATATTGGCATTTATAACCTTATGGATGCGATTTTATCCGAAAATATAACACAACGGTTATTGGTGAATAATATCGTATTGATTTCTGCAACAACTATCCTGCGTATGATTACTTTGGCTTGTTCAGGCGTTCTTTCTCATAAAGGAGCTTATGGTGCATTATATCGTGTACGTTGTATGATAGTGGAACATTTGGCAAAAGTTCCGTTAGGCGTACTGGATGATCATAGCATGGGAGAAATCAAAACTGTTTTAAATGAGGATATTGAAAAACTGGAACTATGCCTTGCTCATAATATTCCAGAGTTGGTAAGTTATCTCACTGGTCCGATAGTCATTTTTATTTATTTAATGACAGTAAACATTCCATTAGCGATAATTTCTTTGATTCCCCTTCCGATTGCAGGAATTGTTATGATACATCTTTTTAAGGGTATGTCAAGTATCATGCATGATTCAAACCAATCTCTTATTGCATTTAATTCGATTATGATTGAGTACATTCGCGGAATGCGGTTAATTAAAGCCTATAATATGGGAAGTAAATCGTTCAAAAAATTCTCGGATGCCATTAAAGAGGAAAATAGAGTATGGAATTTGATCTCGCGTAAAATGGGACCTCCCTTTGCAATTTTTATTATTATTCTGGAATGTGGAATGGTTCTTTTGGTTCCTATTGGTGGAATGCTGTTTTTAAGAAATTCTATCACTTCCAGTGTGTTTTTGCTTTTCGCTTATGTTGGTTCTCTATATTTAACTGAGCTACTTCCGCTTCAGCAGTTAGGAACAACCTTTGCACAGGCATTGAATGGAGTTACTAAGACAAAGGAAATACTGGAGTTGCCTGTTTATGAAAGCGATGGGGATTTTCCTACACATTGTGATATTGCCGTTAAAAACATTTCCTTTTCATATGATGGGAAAAAGAATGTTCTGGAGAATTGCAGTTTGTATGTAGCTGAAGGAGAGAAAATAGCTCTGATTGGTGTTTCCGGTGCTGGTAAAAGCACAGTCATTGAGCTGATCTCCCGATTTTACGATGTGCAGGAAGGTCAGGTATTAATCGGCGGTATAAATGTAAAAAACATAAACTATGAAAAATTGCTTCAAAACATATCCATTGTATTTCAAAAGACGTTTTTGACCCGCGACAGTGTTTTGGAGAATATCCGTATGGGCAGTAACGCCACTCTGGAAGAAGTGAGGGCAGCCGCAAAAGAGGCACAGATTGACGATTTCATCATGTCTTTGCCAGATGGATATGATACGAAAGTAGGCAGTTTTGGCTCCCGTTTCTCTGGCGGAGAAAAACAAAGGATAGCGATTGCAAGAGCTATTTTAAAAAATGCTCCTATTCTGATATTAGATGAAGCCACAAGTGCAGCCGATCCCGAAAATCAGTTGGAAATAGATCGGGCAATTGAGAATCTTTGCAAAGGGAAAACCGTTTTGATTGTCGCACATCGTTTGGGTGCAGTTAAAATGTGTGATAAAGTGGCAATTGTCGAAAATCACACGATAACCGATGCAGGCACCCATGAAGAAGTCCTTTCCAGAAATAATTATTATAGAAAGGCATGGAGCGATTACAATGCTTCAAGAAAAATCGTCTATGGCGGGAAAGGAGATGAAGCATAATGAAAGAAACAGGGCCATTACATAAAAATATCCACTTTAATATAGGCGTGATATTCACGGTTATTGAAGGTTTTCTTTCTGGATGCAGTTATATGATGATTTACCTAGTCATTCAGATCCTGCTCGGCAAGAAAACAACTACAACAGACATCTTAACGATCACAGGAATTCTGTGCGTAGTCTATGCTTTGCGAGTGCTTATTTACAGTATAGGTTATACACAGAACCAAATCGGCGGGGCTGCCGTTTCAAAAAATCTTCGCCTTTTCCTTGGAGATAAATTTAAGAGGATTCCTCTCTTTCGCTTCACACATGGGCAGGTGGGGCAATATGTAAATACAATGACATGCGATGTAAATGGTTATGAACAAATATTGACACACAAGGTAAGTAACTTGACCAAAAATATTGCTCTGGCCGTTATGGTTATTGTATTTATCTGTTATTTGTATCTGCCCGCAGGAGGGATCCTTTTGCTCTCTACTTCCATGCTGATTCCTGAAATGTGGCTTTCTTTCCGAACGGTAAAAAAGTATGGAACCAGAAAAAATAAGGTTTCATCTGAAACAGTAAGCAGCATTGTGGAATATATAGAAGGTATTCAGACGTTTCGTGCATACGGCGTGGCTGGCACAAAAAATAAGGCAACCACAGAAGCAATGCAATTGTTCAGTCAGGTCAGCTTTGAATATGAAGCGCATGGTATTCCCATAAACTTTGCTTTTAACATTATTAACTGGCTTATGGTTCCCTTTATTATGTTTATTGGGATTTCTCCGTGGATGGCAGGAGAAATTCAGACGATTGATTTTCTGCTTTTGTGTATGCTCCCTATGTTGCTGGCAAAGCTAATCGGGGCAATTTCAGTAGATTTGTTTAGCTACAAAAACCTTGTGATTTCAAAAAACAATATTTTAAAAGTAATCCATGAGCCAGAAGAAAACGGCAGTACAGAACCGTTCACAGTTAAGAATTATGAGATTGTTTTTGATAATGTGGACTTCTCCTATATTCCTGGCGAAGCAGTTTTGAAGGAAACTTCCTTTATAGTTCCAAATCAGAAATTGACTGCAATTGTTGGTGATTCTGGTTCCGGTAAATCCACCATCTTGAACCTGATCGCCAAATACTATGAGCCGACTGGCGGCGAAATCCGTATCGGCGGTAAGCCAATCAGTCATATATCCGCTGAGCGTGTGTTGGAACAAATTTCGATGGTAGATCAGGATGTATTTCTCTTTGATGATACCATTCGTGAGAATATCCGGCACGCCCGCCCCGAGGCCACGGATGAGGAAATCGAAGCCGCCTGCCGGGAGGCTAATTGTGACGGCTTCATCCGCAAGATGGAAAAGGGATACGATACGCCGACCGGCGAAAACGGAAACCTTCTCTCGGGCGGTGAGCGTCAGCGAATTTCGATCGCCCGCGCTATCCTGAAAAACAGCCCGATCCTGCTTTTGGATGAAGCAACGGCGTCCCTTGACATCGAGAACGAGCTGGCAGTAAAGCAGGCCATCGCCAATCTGCTGAAAGAGAAAAAGACTGTGGTAATGATTGCTCATACCCTTTCCATCGTCAAAAATGCAGATCAAATCCTTGTGGTATCTGGCGGAAAGATTGCTGAAGCCGGTACTCACGATGAATTGCTGGCTAAAGGCGGAAAGTATGCGGCCATGTGGAACGCCGAACAGAAATTATCTGCATAAGGGAGGTCTTAATGAAACTTCATGCGTCCGGGGAGGACTATCTGGAAACCATCCTTGTTCTCCAAAAGAAACTCGGCATGGTACGCTCCGTGGATGTGTCCCGGCACATGGAGGTGTCAAAGTCCAGCGTGTGCCATGCAGTGGCTACCTTGCGGGACGGCGGCTTTCTCACAATGGACGAGGATCACTTTCTCCATCTGACCGATGTGGGCCGCGAGGTAGCCGAAAAAATCTACGAGCGTCACTGCTTCTTTACCGAGCAGCTTATCACCGCAGGCGTTGACCCCAAAATTGCGGAGGCCGATGCCTGTCGTATTGAACACATCATCAGCGATGAGAGTTTTGACCGGCTGAAAGAGGCAGCCGAACAAGAGCAAAACTAAAACCGAATAAGACAAGCGATCCTGCCCCGCCAGACGGGGAAAGAAAAAACCGTTGCAGGGCAGGCAGCTTTGTGCGCCCAAAATGGATTTTCCGGGTACTGCGGCGGTTTTGAGTAACATCAAGGCCGCCGTTCCTTATGCCCTCGACAAAGGAGTGACGACTACACGCTGACACGGCGGCTTTAGGAGGGAACCGCCATGAAGCACATTGACCGCCGACAAATTCAGACGATAGTTCACTACCGTCAAAAAAAGCCCAGTCAACGAACAGGCTCCGTCTGGTAGCCGGTGCGAAAATTGTCATTCTGTAAGTGAATATTGGAGTTTTTGCGCTCGAATAGCTTTCTGCTGTCCGGGCGCTTTTTTATATTTCCGAGTTTACTTCGGGTCGTGTTGGCCCGAGTTCATACCCCGGTGTCGCTCACCACCGCCTCCGTTTCGGCTACCCGTCAACCCGAACACCCGAAACGGAGGTATTTATGAAAGTTATCAATCTGCGGGATATTTACCCTCATTATACACAGGATTGTTTTGTTGAAGTAACTGACGAAGTGGCCGATCTGTTTTCTGAGTTCGACCACAAAGAAGCGGCTTACCGTCTGCGTACATACCGGCACAAGGCATACTACTCCCTTGACCGGAACGACGGTATTGAGCATGAGGCTCTTTTCGTTGCACTTTCTCCGCATGAGCTGTATGAGCGCAAAGTGACTATGCAGGAACTTCATGCCGCCATTTCCCGGTTGCCGAACAAACAGGCGAAACGTATTTACGCCCATTTCATTCTCGGCATGACCAAAAAAGATATTGCCCGGGCAGAAGGTGTCCATGAGAAAGTCGTGCGGGTCGCCATTGAGCGCGGTCTGCGGAGCCTGGAAAAAATTTTGAAAAAAGTTCTGTAAGGCGTACCGATTTAGACCAAAAAATGAAATGGTATATGAGAGGCAGTCAAAGCCTCGGGCCACATTGGCCCGAAGTTCGGACAAGCCTTACGCAGCTTGAAAACTGAATAAAAAGATACCCGGATACGAAGGGTGCTTGTGTCCAGTGACAGGCCCGCCATGATCTCTATTGTCAGAGGATAGAGGGAGCGATAAGGCCCATGCCGCAGGCGGGCCTTGGCAGGTCAGCCGGATAAAACACAAAATCCCGGATACTTGCGATTAGTCACAATCCGAGCGTGCAGCGGTGTTGCGAACCGTGAGCCGTCGCAGGTAATGAGATCGCCTTGCCATCAGAATGGGGAGAGCTGAAATGCTATGGGGAGGAACGCCAGCCGCCCGTCCGGTCTATCTGAAAAGCACTTTTGACCCGTGGGGACCCCGCCGCTATTCTGTCTAATGATAGAGCGACCTTTCCGGCGGGGCCCCATACTTTTATGAACAGGAGAACCTTATGAAGAAAACTTATCCGTCCATTCCGGGATTGGAACCGGACGCGTGGAGCAACGACGCCTGCCGTGGTTATGTGATTATGGCAATGCATGACTGTGGCTTCTCCCATGAGGATATTCGCCGTGTGGTACGGCAGCTTCACGAAGCCTTTGACTTCCATACCATCAACGAGGCCGAGCAAAAATATTATCATGGGGACTATTGACCTCGGGCCATGTTGGCCCGAAGCTGGGGAAAGCTCAAAGAGCGGCACCTTCCGGGGTGCCGTTTTTTGATGTTTCCCCATTCGGACAAGAGGGAGACTGGTCGGCATTAACCTATACTGGAAAAGGGAGGTTTTCAATGGTTCAAGCTGTTACATACCAAAGCGATAAGCAATCTGTTTATTTTCAAGGCAAACTCATTGTGCTGGAAAACCTGACGCCGATACTCTCCCCGGAGGAAAAGAAGAAGCGAAAAAGAGAAATCGAAAATAACCTGTACGATATATTCAGCAAGTACGGGGACAGATTTCACTAATCATTCGCAACATTGTTGTCCGGGGCTGCTGATGGTATAATATAGTTGTAAGGTTGGTAGCTCGATTCCAACAAGGAAAGGAGCCCAATATGGAATTTATCAGAGAAGATTGTATTTACGCAAGACAGTCAGTAGACCGCAAGGACAGTATCAGCATTGAAAGTCAGATTGACTTTTGCAAGTATGAATTGAAAGGTGGGAGCTGCCGGGTATTCAAGGACAAAGGCTATTCCGGTAAGAATACGGACAGGCCAGAGTTTCAAAAGTTGCTGGGCGAAATCCGCAAAGGTAAAGTACGGCGCGTTATCGTGTACAAGCTGGACCGGATCAGCCGCTCCATTCTGGACTTTGCAAACATGATGGAGCTGTTTCAAGAGTACGATGTGGAGTTTGTTTCCTCCACTGAGAAATTCGACACCTCGACCCCGATGGGACGGACCATGCTGAATATATGTATCGTATTCGCACAGCTTGAACGTGAGACAATCCAGAAGCGCGTGACGGACGCCTACTATTCCCGGTGCCTGAAAGGCTTTCACATGAGCGGGCAGGCCCCATATGGTTATCAGTTGGAGCCGACAGTGGTTGAAGGTATCCGCACAAAAAAGATGGTTGCCGACCCCGTAGCCGCCGACCATGTACGACTGATGTTTGAGATGTACGCCGAGCCGGAAACCTCTTTCGGAGACATTACCCGCTACTTTGAGGAACAGGGTATCAAGATTTACGAAAAGTCAATGGTTCGGAGTTTCCTTTCCCAGCTTTTACGGAACCCTGTTTACGCACAGGCCGACTTGGAACTATATGAGTTTTTCAAGAGCCAGGGCGCGGCGATTGTCAATGACGCTTCCGATTTTGCCGGAACCAACGGCTGTTATCTCTATCAGGGCCGTGATGTAAAGGAGGATAAGGACAGGTGCCTGAAGGACCAGATACTTGTGATTGCCCCACACGAAGCACTCATACCGTCTGATGTTTGGCTGAAATGCCGGAAGAAGCTAATGATGAATAAGACCTTTCAGCAAGGCCGCAAACCCAAAAATATATGGCTTGCCGGAAAAGTCAAATGCGGGCGTTGCGGATATGCTTTGAAAGCAACCCATGTTCCGAACAGTCCGGGATATTTCCGCTGTACAAAACGGGCAGAAAATAAGGGCTGTCCGGGATGTGGGAAAATCCGAAAGACTGAATTTGAAGAATTTATCTTCAATGCCATGCGGAAAAGATTTAAGAATTTTCAAGTCCGGCATGACAGGGAAGAAAAAGTAAATCCGAAACTGACCGCCCATCAGATCGAGCTTGCACAGGTCGAGGCTGAAATTGAAAAACTGCTTGATACACTGACCGGAGCCAATGCGACACTGCTTGCCTACGCCAACAAAAAAATTGAAGAACTGGACACTCGCCGCCAGACTATTTCAAAGGCGATTGCAGAATTGTCCGTTGAAACAATGTCGCCCCAAAAGGAACAGGAGCTTTCTTATTTCCTTGACCACTGGGACAGCATTGACTTTGAGGACAAGAGAAAAGCCGCTGACGGCCTGATTATTTCAATCAGCGCAACCAGCGACCACGTTCAAGTAGAGTGGAAAATCTGAACACTCTTGATTTTGCCACTCTACTTACTTTCAAATCTAACATTTCTTTTTAATCTTGTTTGTACCCCTTGTACACCGATGCTTGTATCCGTGTGGACAAATTGTCTACATGGATACTGTTCGTGTTACGTTTGACCTCGTCTTGACATTTTGTCGAGTCTCACCAAATTTCTGTAATACGGTCACTCTGTGGTGGGTTACGAACACCGTAACTCACCACTTGGAAGTGGTAAATTCTCCTTTGTCATCATGCCTGCCGCATAAGAACGACAAAAATTTTTCTGACAGGTTCAGTATAATCCTTAAAGTTGACTTCAGGTCAAGAGCTTTTTTGAATTTATAACAGTTGTGTCGAAAGACATCCCGTCTGAGGGCAAAGCGAAGGTTTTGCTTTTCAGGCGGGATTTTTTGCTTTTTGGGACTGTTGTATACAATATATGGACTAAGAGGGTGGGTGACTTGGACTACGAGTCCATAAACTTTTGCTCGAAAGTACGATACACGATTGTCACGGCAGCGGCCTACCTCCGAAAGGGAGCGGGAGCCGCAGCCGGGCGGACCTTGAAAATTGAATATGCAGCTTCAGGTACTTCCAGATAATGATACTTCAGTCTGCCGCTGAAAAACTGACAATTTCGTTCTACCTCCTGAACAACAGCCGTCGTGGTATCCGTCTGCGGCGGCTGTTTCTTACATAAAAAGGAGGTTGATTTTTATGCTACCGAACAATTGGAGATATCTCAGAGGGGACATCTACTATGCAGACATGGAGCCGCATATCGGCTCGGAACAGGGCGGGAAACGCCCTGTGGTAGTTCTACAGAACAACATTGGAAACCGTCATTCGCCTACATTGATCGTTGCAACTGTTACCACCCGGACGGAAAAGAAGAAAAAACAGCCCACCCATGTGCTGGTGGATTCCAACCCGGCCTTTGAAGAACCGTCCATGATTCTTCTGGAGCAGATCTTCACGATCGATAAATCCCGCATCGAACGCTTTATGGGCTATGCCAGCAAGGCTGAAATGCTCCGCATTGATATGGCTTTGCTGGTCAGTCTGGCTCTGAACGTTCTGAGCGGAAACCGCAGCGAATAGCGGACAACCAGTAACCCGTAAAAATGAGGTGATAGCGATGTAATCGGAGGTGAGTGAGCCATGCGAAAGAGTGCCCCCATTGAAGTGGTGGTACATTACCCCAAAACGAAAGAGGGATGGGACGAACTCGGAAAACGGGTCGCAACCGCCCACGCCAACTATGTGATCGAAAAAATCGACCGTCTGAACTGCCCCACATGGCAGAAGCTCGAATTGCTGCAGGCGGTGATCGATACTACCAAAGGAACCTACAAACCCAAAGAACACCAAAAGCCCGGCTGGCAGCCGAGCCGATAAACAAAGCCCCACGCTCAACATATGCTTTTCTGCTCTGACCAGAGACGGTCAGATCCAGAGGCAGTGTTGAGCGTGGGGCTTTTTGTGTTACATAAGTCTTTTGAAATGCGGCTGACACAACAAAACTGTTGATTGCTGGCAGCCAGTATGGTATCCTATGGCATTGCATAACACTCAAAACAGTTCCACTTTTTGCTGAAAGAGCGTATCGAAACCGTCCTGATGGAGCAGCAGAAAAAGCTTTTTGAAGAGTAAAAGCTCTTGCGTCCCGTGAAAAAAGAAGGTAATATAAATACAGAGCAAGACACAGAACGCAGGGAGGGATGAAAACCATGTTTTACGAGATCATGCACCGGGAAAGCTGTGTGGCACAACTCAGCACGACAGGGGAATGCAGGGTCTGCCTCGAGGATTTCATGCCCTATGATCTGATTCTGGTGGAATCGGATGATTTTGACGAGCGCATCAATAATGTAACGAACTTTTACTATTGGTGCGCCTCCCGGATGTTGACGTTGGATCGCACCTACGCCAAGGAAATCCTGAACAGTATCGGTGCATCTCAGAGTGTTACGGACAGGGAACGAGCACAGATTGCATTATCCTACCATTGTCTGTCTTTGCTGGATGTGTTCTGGGTGAAAGAAGAAAACGAGAAGATTCGATTCGAGGACATCAACCTTTTTGCACACTCCTTAAGCAATGCGCTTGTGGATATTGCGCTGCGGGGGCACCAAATGACGGTGACAAACGCCCATCTTCTGGCAAATGACCTGTCTACGGGCGGCTTGTACCCCAAGGCGTGGGTGCGAAAAGAGGATGGCTTCTATCTTTACAAGGATGGTGGCAGGGAAGCGGTGGAACGTGAAGTGCTGGCAAGCAAAATCTGCCGGTGCTTTGACTGCCATCAGGTACTGTATGAGCAGGGGATGTTTGAAAATGAGCCGGTTTCTATCAGCAAAATCATGACATCTCAGCGATACAGTCTTGTGACCTATGCAGCCTATGACGTCTACTGCACGAACCATGATTGGAACACGCTGGATAAGATCTTAGAGTTGGATGCTCCCGGCTACTATATGATGAACATTCTGGATTATCTGGTGGGCAATACCGACCGTCATTGGGAAAATTGGGGTCTGCTGGTAGACAACGAAACCAATCAGCCCATCCGTCTGCATGACCTGATGGACTTCAACCGGGCGTTTCAGCAGTACGACACGCCAGAAGGCGCAAACTGTCTGACCGTGGGAAAACGCCATCTGAGCCAAAAAGATGCTGCAGTGGAAGCGGTGCGGAACATCGGACTGAATCAAGTCTGTCAGGTGGAGCACACCATATTCTCCGAGCATCCGGCATGGAAAGCAACGTTTGAAGAACGACTGCGTGTTTTACGGAACGCCATGTAAGTCAGAGCGAATATCAGAATAATTGAAACAGAATGATTCCATAACGAAAGCCCGTCTGCGCTGCCACATATCGTGGCTTGCAGACGAGCTTTTTGTTTGGCCGGAGAAAAATTACCATACCTCACATGCGAAGCATAGATGGAAAATCGGAACCAAGGTTTTCCACCAGATGGCAAAAGCACTTCTGACTGATGGTCTTTTGTCCGTTTTCCCAACAGCGGATGCTTGTCCGGCTGACCTTTGCATGGTCGGCAAGCTGCTGACGGCTCCAGCCTTTTACTTCCCGGTATCTGCGGAGGAAGTCTCCGCCGCCCCGGTGCAGAAACAGGGTGTAGTCGTCCAGAATATCCTCCACCGGGATACCGTAAAGGGTGGCGAGCTTGTCCGCCAGCTCCGGCGTGAAACTGCGGTGAAATGCGCCGCTTTCCGGATCCCGATAGAGCCATTCCTCCATGCCAACCATGGCGGCAACGTCTTTCTGCAGCAGGTCAAGACCATAGCGGCACCAACGCAGACGGTCCCATGAGTTCGGGATGTCGGCGTAAGAGTGGTACATACGGTAGAACGCCTGCGCCTCTACGGTGGTGCGGGGGCCTGCCAAACTTACCTGTAAGATGTATAGAGGGGTTAGACCACAACCCTCACATGACACCCTCTGAAGCAGAAAAAAGGAACCGCTCGCTCGGCTCCCAAAAATCTATTTTGACGTAGATACGTTGTTGCGTGAAATAGGTGGATTCTCTTTTCCATCCCAAAGTGCGCTGGGGAGAGGATAGCATTTTCAATGCACCGGCTGGCATAAGTGGAGAAGCGCGCCCGGCGGGTGGAGTCGAAGGTGTCCACGGCTTTCATCAGGCCAATGGTGCCGATGGAAATCAAATCGTCCTGCTCAGAGGGGAGAGCATAGTATTTCTTTGCGATGTGCGCCACTAAGCGCAGATTGTGGCGGATGAGCTTTTCCCGGGCGGATGGATCGCCGGCCCGCAGATCGGCGAAGGTCCGGATCTCCTCCTGTGGGCTGAGCGGGCGGGGGAAGCTGCCCGCTTCCAGATGGAGCGCAAGCACGAGGAACTTGGATGCAAAAAATTGCAGCAGGGTCAACAGCATACGGAACACCTCCAAAACCATTCTTTTATACAATATGAACGGGGAAAGAGGGTTCAGAATCGTTTTCTGCTTGTAGAAAAAGGTAGTCCGTGGCAGGATGAGTATATGACAGGGGGAGCGGAGCTGCTGCTATTATAATAAGTTTCTCTGGCCGGACCGCTATGCGGACTGCGTGCCTATGGATAAGGTACTGGAACTGTTCAAGAGTGTGAAATACAGAGAAATCGCAGGCGGTGCAAAGAACTGCCGTATCCGGCGCTTTCGCTGCATAAAAACGATGATACGACTGTTTTTTGAAAAGATTGCATGAGATTTTATCAAAGTATTATTCCTCTGTGAATTTTAGCACTCTGCACTTGACAGTGCTAAAAACATGTGCTATAACTATGCCGTGCTCAGGAGAGAGGGGCATGAGGGAGCCGCAAGGCTCCCGGGAAGACTCCGCTCCTGATGCACATCTCATAAATTTTTTACCCGACCCGAACGCCGGGATTGGAGGAATGATTTATGTTTATGCCGACTATTTTCCATGAAAACCTGTTCGATGATTTCTTTGGTCCGTTCTGGAACGATGGTGCGCTGGAGCGTGCGATGAACCGTGAAGAGCGTGAGACCTTCGGCAAGCGCGGTGCAAACATGATGAAGACCGATGTGAAGCAGACCGCCGACGGCAGCTATGACGTTGCCGTTGACCTGCCCGGCTGCAAGAAGGAAGACGTTCAGATGGAGCTGAACGACGGCTGCCTGACCATTCAGGCTGTCCGCAGCCACTCCAATGACGAGAAGGATAAAGAGGGCCGCTACCTGCGCCGCGAGACCTTCTCCGGCACCTGCGCCCGCAGCTTCTATGTGGGCGACGCCGTGAAGAAGGAGGACATCCACGCAAAGTTCGAGGATGGCATCCTGCACGTCACGCTGCCCGCACCTCAGCAGCAGAAGGCTCTGCCTGTGAACCCGAACCTGATCGAAATTGAATAACGGTTATGTCCCGGTGTAAAATACCGGTGCATAGGACTTGCCCCCGGAGAGCTGCCCAAAGGCTCTCCGGGGGCTTTTTGCGTTCCGGCATCTTTTCGGCAGGGAAAAGCATGGTGTGATCCGGATGGCATAGGGCAGGGGTCAGGCTCGGCTCCTTCATCGCCCGCGTTCCCCACGGTATTCTCAGATGCTTCATATCAAAACCTCCATTCCATCTTTACGAGCTGCATTTTCATCCCATAGCCGCCGACTTTGGCGAGAAGACGAAAGAATCCGCTGCCGCTCTTGACAAAGAGTGGTTTTGTACTATGATTGTTGTACATACAACGATGCAGATACATCTTTTTGAGATAAGACCCGGAGGCCGTCTATGGATATTACCGATGAAAAATGAGAAGACCTTCCGCCCGGACCGGGTGTTCTCTTATTTCCGGGTCGAGTGGCTCCCGCTGGCCTTCGTGACCCTGTCGGGCCTCATCTATAACATCGGCCTGCTGGCCACCCCGTGGTTCGAGGGCCGTCTGGCCCAGTGCCTGGCGGACATCCTGAGCGGCAGCGAACCAGCGGCCCAAATGGCGCTGCTGGTTCTGGCCTATATCCTCGTCACCCTGTTGGTGCAGGCGTCGCGGTTCATCAAGCGCTTTTATGTCCGCCGCTTTGCCAACAACATCAACCGCCGGATGAAGGGCATCCTCTACGCCAATCTGGTGCGCCAGAGCCGGGCTTCGCTGGAAAAAGAGGGCGCCGGTGAGCTGATGACCAAGGCCATCTCCGATGTGGACGACTGCGTCGAGGGTATGCGCAAGTTCACCACCGAAGTCTTTGATACCGGCGTGGCGCTGGCGGGTCATGTGGTCATGCTGCTGGTGTACGACTGGCGGCTGGCGCTGCTGAGCCTGCTGTTCACGCCCTTCTCCTACGTCTGCGCGGCATGGATGAAAAAGCCGGTCCAGCGGGCCGGTGCGGCCTACAAAAAGGCGGCGGGCGCACTGAGTTCCGCCACCCTCGACCGCGCCCGGAACGCCGTGACTTACCGCATCTACGGCTGCGAAGACGCCCGTGCGGAGCGGTACGAAGAGGTACTGGATACCTACGAAAAGAGGGCAGTGAAGAACAACGTGTGGCAGTCGGCCCTGCCGCCGCTCTATCTGGCGGCGTCAGAGGCAGGCGTACTGTTCATTTTGTGGTTCGGCGCAAAGAATGTCCTCGGCACCGGCTGGCGTGTGTGGGACATCGCGGCCTTTACCACCTTCCTTTCCTGCTTCACCAAGCTGGTGGTCAAATCCTCCAAGGCGGCCAAGCTCTTCAACGCGGTGCAGAAGGCCGAAGTCTCCTGGAAGCGCATCAAGCCTCTGATGAAGTCGCCGGAGCAGCTGGACGCGCTGGATGTCCCGGCGGCGGAAGATGTGACCCTCAGGAACCTCTCCTTCGCCTACGGCGACACCCCCATCTTCTCGGGGCTGAGTCTGACAGCCCATCCCGGCGACATCATCGGAGTCACCGGCCCGGTGGCCTGCGGCAAATCCACCTTTGGCCGGGTCTTCCTCTGCGAGGCCCCCTATGAAGGCTCGGTGCAGTTTGGCAGAAAGGAGTTCTCCGCTCTGGCCCCGCGTCAGATTTCGGCCACCATCGGCTATCTGGGCCACGACCCGGAGCTGAGCGCCGACACGGTGCAGAACAATGTCCTCTGCGGCAGCAAGCGGGACGCCATGCCCTATCTCGCCGCTGCTGCGCTGAAAGGCGAGGTGCTGGCGATGGAGAACGGCCTCGATACCGTCATCGGCAGCAGCGGCACCCGTCTTTCCGGCGGACAGGCCCAGCGTCTGGCACTGGCCCGGACACTGGCCCATCCGCGCCCTGTCCTCATCCTCGACGACCCGTTCTCGGCCCTCGACCGGGACACGGAGGATACGGTCTTTGCCGACCTGCAGGAATATGCCAAGGATAAGGTCGTCTTTCTCATCTCGCACCGCCTGTACCACTTCCCGCAGATGCAGAAGATCGTCTTTATGGATGGAGGAAAGACCACCGTCGGCACCCATGAGGAGCTGATGGCATCGGCCCCGGTCTACCGTCAGCTGTACGAAAGCCAGACAGGAGGGAAACAGCATGGAGAACAGGCGTAAAAATGGTGTGTTTGAGGCTATCCGGATGGCCGCCGTGACCCACCGCCTTCTCACAGCGGGGACCGTCCTGTGTGCGGCGGCATCGGTGGCGGCGTCTCTGGTGCCGCCGCTGCTGCTGGCCCGCATCATCGACGGGCCGACGGCCGGGCTTCCGCTGACATTCCCTGCGGTGCTTCTTTATTTCGGCAGTCTGGCGCTGGAAGGGATGCTCTCCTCGGCGCAGGAGAGCCTGCTGGTGCTCTTCGGCCAGAAAATGACCCACGCCCTGCGCTCTGAAATGTCCCGGAAGCTGACCAGGCTTCCCGCCGGCACGCTGGTGGGGCAGAACCCCGGCGAGGTGGCCGCGCGCTTCTCGGGCGATGTGGATACGGTGGAGGCGCTGTTCACCTCCGGCATCATCAGCATGGCGGCGGACGCCTGCCGCATCCTCTCCATCATGGCGGTCATCGCTGTGAAGAATACCGGCCTTGCGCTGATTTTGCTGCTGGTGCTGCCGCTGTTCGCCGTGTTCACCCGCCATGTGCAGACGCGGATGCTGGCAGCGCAGCTGGATAACCGCCGGGCGGCCGCCGCTGTGTCCGGCCAGGTCCCGGAAACACTGCACAACATCCGCACCATCCGGGCTCTGGGTCTGGAAGACTACATGGAGCGCCGCTATGACCGGTGCATCGGCGAAAGCTATGCCGCGATGGAGCGGACGAATTTTTACGACGCGATCTATTCGCCCGTCGTGCTGGTGCTGAATGCCGCCGTGGTCGGCATCGTCATGCTCCTCTCGGCTTCCGGCAATGCGGCTGTCCTGACCCTGTTCGGGATGTCGGTCGGCACCTCGGTGGCCGTCATCAACTACATTTCCCGCATCTTTGCGCCCATCGAGAGCCTTGGCATGGAGATACAGACCATCCAGTCGGCGATGGCGGGCGTCAGGCGCATCGACGCCTTCCTTGACCAGCCGGAACGCACCATTCCCAAGGAGCGGGAGACCTCTGCCCGGGGTGATGTGGTGCTCTCTCATGTGACCTTCGGTTACGGCGAAAAGCATGTCTTGAACGATTTTTCCGTGACCGTCAAGCAGGGCGAGCAGGTGACGCTGGTGGGCCGGACGGGTGCCGGAAAGAGCACAGTCTTCAAGCTGCTGCTGGGACTTTATCACCCGGAAGCCGGGTCGGTGACCATCGGCGGCGTGGATGTGGCGGACATCACGGACGCCGAGCGCCGCACCTGCATCGGCTGTGTGGAGCAGCATTTTGCCCGTGTGCCGGGTACGGTGCTGGAACAGATCACGCTGGGTGACCCCGGCATCACCGAAGAAATGGCAAGGAACGCCGCGAAGCTTGCCGGTCTGGATGCCGCCATCCGGACCCTGCCGGGCGGCTATGATACGGTGTGTACGGACGGGATGTTCTCGCAGGGCGAGTGGCAGCTTCTGTCCATCGCCCGCGCCGCAGCGGCAGACCCTGCCGTGCTGCTGCTGGACGAGATAACGGCCAACCTCGATGCTGAGACCGAGGCCCGTGTCCTTGAGGCGCTTCGCCGCGCGTCCGAAGGGCGCACGGTGCTCTCCGTCTCCCACCGCATCTATGAGAACCTCGGCGGCCGGACGGTAGAGGTCAGGACGCAAAACGCATAAGAAAAAGTGAAAAATGAAACAAGAAAAAGCTTACTATCATCTGCCCGGACTGTTCGAGTTCTACGAGCTGTACCGGGAGTTCCTGCCCCTGTTCAGGGCGCACAGGGAATACTTTTATGACTGGTGCGACATCGGCTCCATCTACGGCGCACCGGCCGACTGCGTCTGGGGCGGGGGACGGGCTGGCTTCGGGGAGCATGACCCCAAAGAAGTCCTTGCCCTGACGCGGGAATACGGCATCTCGGCGCGGCTGACCTTCAGCAACTCGCTCCTCCGGGAGGAACACCTTTCGGATAAAAAGTGCAACGCCCTCTGCGCCCTGTTTGAGCAGGAAAAACCGGTGCAGAGCGGCGTCATCGTCCACTCGGAGCGGCTGCTGGACTACCTGAAAACACACTATCCGCAGCTTTATTTCGTGTCCTCCACGACCAAGGTGCTGACAGAGTTTCAGCAGCTCCGGGCGGAGACGGCCCGGGAGGAGTTTCGCTATGTGGTGCCGGACTTCCGGCTGAACAAAGCCTTTGGAGAGCTGGACAGTCTGCCGCAGGCGCAGAAAGACAAGGTGGAATTTCTCTGCAACGAGTGCTGCTGGGTCGGATGCCGGGACAGAAAGCGTTGCTATGAGAATGTCAGCCGAAAGAATCTCGGCGAAGCCTGCCCCGAACACATCTGTACCGCACCGGGCGCAGAGGAAGGCTACCGCTTCTCGAAGGCGATGGAAAATCCGGGGTTTATCGGCATCAGGGACATTCAGGATGTCTATATGCCGATGGGATTTTCCAACTTCAAGATCGAGGGCCGGGGCCTGGGCAGTGCGCTGGTACTGGAATTTCTGCTCTACTACATGACAAAACCGGAATACCAGCTGCATGTCCGGGAAGCCATCTATCTGGACAATATGCTCGACCTGTTCTGAGGAACCGCATTATCCGCCGCTCCGACCTGTCAGACGGCGGCTGCTGCCACGACGAGGTGCTGCGGTGTACGGGGTGCTTTGCGGCAGTCTGGCGTGTTCCTATACCAAGCTTTTGAAGGAGATACAGAAATGACCGAAAAAGAGAAGATGCTGGCCCATCAGATGTACGACGCAAACTACAACAAGGAGCTGCACGATGAGCGCATCGCAGCCAAGGAGTTGTGCTGGGAGTATAATCAGCTCCGCCCGTCGAACGAAGAGGGCCAGAGAGCGGTCTTGAAGAAACTTCTCGGCAAGACGGGGGAGAATTTTTATATCACTGCGCCGTTCTGGTGCGATTATGGCTACAACATCGAACTGGGCGAAAATTTCTACGCCAACCACAACCTGGTCATCCTTGATTGTGCTAAGGTGAAAATCGGCGATAACGTCTTTGTTGCGCCGGACTGCGGTTTCCACACCGCTGGTCACCCCATCGACTTCGAGCGCCGCAACGCCGGGTTTGAGTATGCCTACCCTATCACGGTGGGGGACAATGTCTGGATCGGCGCAGGCGTGCAGGTGATGCCGGGCGTGACCATCGGCAGCAATGTGGTCATCGGCGGCGGCAGCGTCGTGGTGAAGGACATCCCCGATAACTCGGTGGCTGTCGGCAATCCCTGCCATGTCATCCGTGCCATCACCGATGAGGACAAAAAGACCTGCTGGAGCAGATAAAACAAGAAAACGGCCCCGCCGACAAAATATTATCCCAGTGCAGAGGAGATTGAGGCTGAAATTGCAAAGGCCGTCCGGTTTTATGAAATCACCATCGAGCACCTGACCGGCAAGCAGATACACAGGAAGCGTAACGAAACACAGCCCGCACAGAAGCTTTGTGCGGGCTGTTGCAGTCTATGCAGGCGGTGTGCTATACTGGTAGAAAAAGCGGGGAGGAGACTCTTTCATAAAAAAAAAAAATCTACCTCATGCGTCACGGTGAAACGCTTTTCAACACCATGGACGTCAATCAAAAAGAAAAAGATCCACGACCCGAATGCTCCTTACGACGGCTGCGACGAGCCGGATGACACCGGGCAGAACGCCAGGAGCGGCTATCGGAAAGGCGTGGGCGGATCAATAAAACAAGGGCTGCTGTACAACACGGTACAGCAGCCCTTTGCAGTTATTTCCGGCTCGTCAGCTTGTTCAAAAACATCACAGCCAGCACGATGACGCCGATGACCAGCACGATGCTCACCATCCCGATGACCATGATGGGCAGAGTCGTCATCCACGAAGTAAGATGCAGCATATCAGTCCCTCCTTTAGCTCAGCAGGGTCAGCAACAGTCCGCCGGCGATGACAGAGGCTATCTGGCCCGAGACGTTGACACTGATGGAGTACATCAGCAGGAAATTCTGGTTGTCCTCCTCGAGGCCCAGCTTGTTGACGACGCGGCCGCTCATGGGGAAGGCCGAGATGCCGGCTGCGCCGATCATGGGGTTGAGCTTTTTGCCCTCCGGGAGGAAGAGGTTCGCCAGCTTTGCGAACAGCACACCGCCGGCGGTGTCAAACACAAAGGCAACGAGGCCCAGCGCAAGGATGAGCAGAGTGTCGGGCCGCACGAACTTGTCGGCGGTCATCTGGCCGGCCACGGTCAGGCCCAGCACGATGGTGATGAGGTTTGCGAGGATGTTCTGCGCCGTTTCACTCAGGGTGTTCAGCACACCGCACTCCCGCAGCAGGTTGCCGAACATCAGAAAGCCCACCAGTGCTACGCTGGCCGGAGCCACGAGCCCGGCGATGATGGTCACGACGATGGGGAACAAGATCTTGGTCAGCTGGCTGACACTGCCCTTCTGGTAGGGCATCCGGATGCGGCGTTCCTTCCGGGTGGTCAGCAGCTTGATGACCGGCGGCTGCACGATGGGGACCAGCGCCATGTAGCTGTAGGCCGCCACCATGATGGCACCAAGGTACTGGGAGTGCAGGACGTTGGCCACGAAGATGGCGGTGGGGCCGTCTGCCGCGCCGATGACGGCGATGGAAGCGGCGTCCTTCAAATCGAAGAAGAAGCCCGCGAGGAAGAGGGTGAAGAAGATGCCGAACTGCGCCGCTGCGCCGAAGAGCATCAGCCACGGCTTCTCGAGCAGCGGGCCGAAGTCGATCATCGCACCGATGCCGATGAAGAGCAGCAGGGGGAACAGCTCGTTGGACATCCCGGCCTCAAACAGAGCCGAGATGGGGCCGACGGTGTCGCCCTGCGTGATAGCGCCCGATAAGGGCAGGTTGACGAGGATGGCGCCGAAGCCCATGGGGAGAAGCAGGCTCGGCTCCATCTTTTTTGCGATGGCGAGGTAGATGAGCAGGGCGCCGATGCCCCACATCACCACCATCTGCCAGGTCAGGTTCCCGAAATTGGAAAAGAGACTGGCGAATGCGTTCCAGAAATCCATGTCATTGCCTCCTTTGAAATCTGCGGCGCAATGACGAAAAAAGAGACTTCCGCCACAGCACCAATTCCTGTGACAAAAGTCTCAAGCGAACACATGACATCGGGCATTTCTGCCGTGTTGACGCTGCCATGCAGCGCTCCCATAAGGTGGAGCGCCCTTTACTCCCTTTTATCCAATTTATTAAACCAGAATATGCGAAGCCTGTCAAGAAATGTGCGGGACTTTTAACTGAATCTTAGGGGGGGGGGACTCTGAATATAGCGTGAAAAAAGAGGCTGAAGAGTACGAAAATGCTTTTTGCACTTTATTCTTTTACAACGGCCGCCTTCTCGATGCCATAGCGGGCAAAGAGGGGGAGGGCCTCCGGCGGGACCGTCTCGCCGCTGACCACGATGGGGATGGCAGGCGGGCAGGAGACCGCCGGTGCGGCGCAGATGCGGCCCACGGCCTCGGCGGCAGGGATCATCTCCTGCGGTGCAAGGACAGCTTCCCGGATGGTGAAGCGGCGGGGCTGTGCCTCGAGCGCCCCGGCCAATGCCGCGAAAGCGGCAGGATCGTCAGCCGTAACGGAGACATCGGCAGCAGGGGCCTCACCGCAGATGGCGTGCAGGGCCGTTTGCAGGCAGGCAAACTCTGCCGCAGAACTCTCGGCGGAAGGCATCAGCACGACGTAACGGGGGTCGGCATACTCGCACTCCACACCCCGCTCCCGCAGAGCCTGCGCCAGCTGCTGGCCGGAAAGACCCAGCACGGCGGCGTCCAGCGTCAGCTTGAGGGGTTCACGGTGCGCCCCGGTGAGGGGGAGCACCAGCCCGGGCCGGAGGGCATCCAGTTCCCGGCAGAGCATCCCCAGCCGCCAGCGGCAGACGTCCAGCCTCTCCCGGAAGCCGTCGGCCAGAACCGCGTTGGCAGCGTCCAGCGACTGCAAAATGAGATAAGAGGGGCTGGTGGAGCCGAAGAGGGCCAGCGCATTGCGCACCGCGGCCTCGTCGGCCTGCACCGATGGCCCAAGATGGAGATACGCACCGCCCGTGAGGACGGGCAGGGTCTTGTGGGCCGAGTCACAGCAGAGGTCCGCGCCCAGCTGGATGGGGTGGCGGCTGCCCTCCTTCAAAAAGTGGAGATAGGCGCCGTGAGCGTTGTCCACCAGAAGGGGCAGGCTGTGGGCGTGGCATACCGCCGACAGCCCCGCGACATCCTGTACGAAGCCCAGATAATCCGGGCTGGTGAGGTAGACGCCGAAGGGCGTGCGGCCCTCGGCGGCCAGCTCGTCCAGCGCAGAGGCAAGAGCTTCCGGCTCCACAGGGCAGGTGCAGAGCGCCCCGGCGGCGTCCGGCGCAGGCCAGAGCCACTGGATGTCGAAGTCCAGCAGAGCCGCCGCGTAGAGCAGGGCCTTGTGGGCGTTCCGCGCCGCCAGCAGGACAGGACGGCCTGCCTTTGCGGGCCGCATTTGGAGCGCAAGGTGGAGCATGGCTCGGATACACTGGCTGCTGCCCTCGGTGCTGTAATAGGTGCGGGCAGTGCCGAAGAGCTGCGTGGCGTTGGCCTCGCTCTGGGCGATGATGCCCTCGGCTTCATACAGCTCGTCTGCGCCCGCAATTTCGGTGATGTCCAGCTCTTCACAGCCCAGCGGGCCGCGGCCCTTGTGGCCCGGCATATGCATCCGGGTGGTGCGCTGCCGGGCGTAGCGACGGACAAAATCGACGACAGGAGTGTTCATGGCTTTATTCGCAGGCTTCGCCGTCTGCGCAGGCGTTGCAGGTGCCGCCCAGCTCGATGGGGACTTCGATGCCCTGAGCTGCCAGCTCCTGGTTCTCAGCAACTTTTATCATGATGGCGCACTCGACGCGCTTCTTGAACAGCTCACAGCCGTACTCGTAGACGCCGGTGATGCTGCCGGTGGCGTGGTAGGCGTTGGCTGCACAGCCGCCGGAGCAGTAGAGCTTGGCCCAGCAGTCCTTGCACTCGGGGCGGGCGTAGGCGTTGCAGTGCTTGAACTCATCCCGCACGGCGGTGTTGGTGACGCCCTTCCAGATGTCGCCCATCAGGTACTTGGGGTCGCCGACGAACTGGTGGCAGGGGTAGAGGTCGCCCCAGGGGGTGACGGCCATGTACTCGGTGCCGGAGCCGCAGCCGGAGATGCGCTTGTAGATGCAGGGGCCGCCGGTGAGGTCGATCATGTAATGGTAGAAGGTAAAGCCGCGGCCCTCGCGGTCGCGCTTGATCATCTCCTTAGCAAGGATCTCGTACTGCTCCTTGAGGATGGGCAGGTCCTCGGCGGTGAGGGCGCTGGGGTCGGTGGGCTTGGTGACGACCGGCTCCATGCTCAGCTCCGTGAAGCCGAGGTCGGCCATGTGGAAGATGTCGTTGGTGAAGTCGGTGTTGTAGTGGGTGTAGGTGCCGCGCATGTAATAGTTCTTGTCGCCGCGCTTTTTCACGAACTCCTGGAACTTCGGCACGATGGCGTCATAGCTGCCGCGGCCTGCGTAGTCCTTGCGGAAGCGGTCATGGACTTCCTTGCGGCCGTCGAGGCTCAGCACGACATTGTGGCATTCCTTGTTGCAGAAGTCGATGACATCGTCGTCGATGAGCATCCCGTTGGTGGTCATGGTGAAGCGGAAGTTCTTGTTGTGGATCTTCTCCTGCTCGCGGCAGTAGGCGACGAGCTTTTTGACCATGTCGAAGTTCATCAGAGGCTCACCGCCGAAGAAATCGACCTCGAGGTTGCGGCGGGTGCCGGAGTTCTCGATGAGGAAGTCCATGGCCCGCTTGCCCACCTCGAAGCTCATTAGGGCGCGGTCGCCCTGATAGCGGCCCTGCGAGGCGAAGCAGTAGGAGCAGTTGAGGTTGCAGGTGTGGGCGACGTGGAGGCAGAGCGCCTTGACCACCGTCTGGCGGTTCTTGAAGTCGAAAGCCATGTCCTTGTAGACGTCGGGAGCCCACAGCTTGCCGGCGGCTTCCAGAGAGGCCACGTCCTCGAGGCACTGGCGCAGGTCGGCCTCGGTGACGTCGGGGCGGTCGGCATACTTTGCCAGCATGGCGGCCACGATCTCGTCAGCAGAGTGCTCTTTGTACATCGCAATGACGTCGTAAGCCACGTCGTCCACGACATGGACCGAGCCGCTGCAGCTGTCCAGCACGATGTTATATCCGTTCAGTTGATACTGATGTACCATTTCATTCTCCAATCTGTAATTGCCATAAAAAAATGCCGCCCTGCAAAGGCGGCATAGGGTATGCAATGATTACTTATTGCTGTTCTCGCACTTCTGGTTTGCGACGCCGCAGGAGGTCTTGCAGGCAGACTGGCAAGAAGTCTGGCACTCGCCGCAGCCGCCGGTCACGACGCTCTTGGTCAGGTCACGAGTAGCGATAGTCTTAATACGTTCCATAGTTGAAAACCTCTCTAAGCTCCAAAGTTTTGCATACAGCGCTCTGTATACAGTGTTATCTTTATGTATGATAACACGATGTGCGGATTCTGTCAAGATTTCGCGGGTAGGTTTTTATCCCAGCGGCTGATACTTTTTCAGGATGGTATGCAGCCCCAGCTCCCGGGCGCGGGCCAGCAGGTAGCGGTAGCGGCACAAAAGCGCCTGCCGCTCGTAGATGCGCTGCTCGATGAGGTCGGAGTCCACCTCGAGGTCGAACATCATCGCGTTCCGCCGCAGGCAGAACAGGCACTCTTTCAGCTCTTCTTCCAGCTCGGGGTGGTAGCGCTCGTGCTCGTTGTCGCGGGGGATGCGGGGCGAAAGCAGAGTCTGGGTGGTCTTGGATGGGGTTTGCAGCATAAGGCGTCCTCCTTTATTAACAAGTAGAAAATCAGGTACACCTTATTGTATGGTGCGGAACGTGCAGAAAATGCCACAAGAGAGTGCAGAAGAAATTGCTTCTGCCCGGTCAGGCGTCGGCTTCTCTGAATTGCTCGAAAGTACGTCTGAATCGCAGTCCGCAAGAAAAAAGCACAACTTTTTTCAAAAATCCGCTTGACAAAACGCTCGAAGGCGGCTATAATAGCACACGTTGACCGGCTCAATGCCGCGAAACACAACAGGATATTGGGGATTTGCATAGTGGTAGTGCGGTAGACTCTGACTCTACTTGTGGGAGTTCGATTCTCTCATCCCCAACCAGAAAGCCATCTGATTCGTTCAGATGGCTTTTTTGTTTTATCTCTCGGTGCGTTTTTGGGCCGGTGCGACACAAAGCTCTGATTTTTTCTCGCCTGCCGGGGCTATACTGTTTCTTGATGCAACAGGGCAATACGGAAGATAGGAGCCAGGCAAATGAGCATTTGGGACGCATTCGGCAAAGGACGGTATAAGGGCTTCTCCCGGGAGGCGGGGCAGCTGCTGGATAAGGCGGTGGAGCTGGCCGGAGGGCTGGGCTGCAAAAAGGCAGACACCGGCCACCTGCTGTGGGCGATGCTGCAAGCGGACGGCGGCCCGGCAGCCCGCTTTCTGGCCGGGAAGAACATCTCGGAGCTGGAAGTGCGGCGTCAGCTGTCCGCCGGGCGGGAGGGTTCAGTCACCAGGCTTGCCCGGGGCGATATGGCGGCGGACCTGCGCCGGGCGATGGACTACGCCATCATCGGGGCGCAGAACGCCCACCTGAGCCGGGCCGAGCCGGAGCATCTGCTCTGCGCCATGCTGGAAGACACCGACTGCGCCGCCGGGGTCATGCTGGCATCCATGGGCGTCCAGCTCACTGAGGCGGTGCGGGAGTGCCGCCAGCTTTCAGGGCAGTTCATCCTGCCGATCCAGCCGCGCTCGGCGTCGTCGCTGCCGCGGGGCAGCCGGGCCAGCGACAAATACTGCCGCGATTTGACCCGCCGGGCGGCGGACGGCGAGCTGGACCCGGTGTTCTGCCGGGAAAAAGAGCTGGACCGGATGGTAGAGATCTTATGCCGCCGCCAGAAGAACAACCCCTGCCTTGTGGGGGAACCGGGCGTGGGCAAGACCGCGCTGGCCGAAGGGCTTGCCCAGCGCATCGCCGACAAGCAGGTACCCCGGATGCTCCAGGGGCGGCGTCTGCTGGCGCTGGACATGGCCAGCCTCGTGGCCGGTACGAAGTACCGCGGCGACTTCGAAGAGCGGTTCAAGAACCTGCTGGAAGAACTCGTCCGGGACGGCAGCGCCATCCTCTTCGTGGATGAGTTCCACACCATCGTCGGCGCAGGTGCGGCAGAGGGGGCGATCGACGCGGCCAGCATCTTAAAGCCGGTGCTGGCCCGGGGTGAACTGCAGCTCATCGGCGCGACGACGAATCAGGAGTTCCGCACCCACATCCAGAAGGACGCTGCCCTCGAGCGCCGCTTTGGCCGCGTCCAAATCGAAGAGCCCACGCCGAAGCAGGCTGTGGATATACTGGAAGGTCTGGCACCCCGCTACGAGCGGTATCACGGCGTCCGCCTGCCCAACGAAGCCCTGCGGGAGGCCGTGGAGCTTTCGGTGCGGTATCTGCCGGGGCGCTGTCTGCCGGATAAGGCCATCGACCTCGTGGACGAAGCCTGCGCGGCGGTGCGCATCCGGGCCGAGCGGGAAGGGGAGAAAGACCCCGTCCTCAGCCGGAAGGAAATTGCCCGGGTGGTGGCGCAGGCCAGCGGTGTGCCGGCTGAGCGGGTGGGCGAAAAGGAGCGGGAACGTCTGGCCCGCCTTGAAGAGCGCCTGAACGCCGAAGTCGTGGGCCAGAGCCGGGCTGTCGCTGCCGTGGCCGGGGCCATCCGGCGCAGCCGCACCGGGCTGGGGGAGCCGGGCCGGCCGATCGGTGCGATGCTCTTCCTCGGGCCTACCGGTGTCGGTAAGACTGCGCTGGCAAAGGCGCTGGCAGAGAGCTGGTTCGGCAGCGAGAAAGCCCTGCTCAAGTTCGATATGTCGGAGTATCAGGAGCAGCACACCGTGGCGCGTCTGCTGGGTGCGCCTCCGGGCTATCTGGGCCACGACGAGGGCGGTCAGCTCACTGAGGCTGTCCGCCGCCGCCCCTACAGCGTGGTGCTCTTTGACGAGATCGAAAAGGCGCACCCGGATATTCAGAATGTGCTCCTGCAGATGCTCGAGGACGGCCAGCTGACCGACTCCATGGGCCGCAAGGCGGATTTCCGCAACACCATCGTCCTGCTGACCTCCAACCTCGGCGCACGATTCCTCGCCGGGCAGAGCGCACCGCTGGGCTTCGGGGCGGGAAGCGAAGCCGCCTTTGAAAAGCAGTCGGAAGCCGCCGTTGCCGAGGCGAAAAAGTGGTTCCGGCCGGAGCTGGTGGGCCGTCTGGATGAGCTCATCGTCTTCCGCCCGCTGGAGGAGCAGAGCCTCTGCTCCATCGCCGAAAAGCTGCTGGGCCAGCTGGAAGAGCGTGCTGCCCGCAGCGGCTATCAGCTGACCCACACGGCCCGGGTCGGCCCGGCGCTGGCGGCAAAAGCACATTCGCCCTATGGCGCGCGAGAGCTGCGCCGACAGGTAGACCGGGCCGTGGAGCAGGCCTTCGCCGACCAGATCGCCTCCGGCAGTGTGAGCCTCGGACAGCACTGGACGGCAGACTGCACCGAGGACGGCAGGATCGTGGTGCAGGAGACGCAGACGGCGGGTGTCGGCTGAAAAGCTCTTGCATCTGCTCTGGTTTTCCGCTATGATAGAGGGCAGGAACCACCAGAGGAGGAAGCCGAATGCGCTATCTGTTTTTGCTCAACCCCACCGCAGGCAAGCGGGACTGCACTGCTGAGCTGGCCCCGGCCATCCGGGCCGCAGCCCAGCGGGCGGGCATCCCGCCGGAAAAAAGGAAGGTCGTTGTGACCCAGTACGCGGGCCATGCCCGGGAGCTGGCCGCTGAGGCGGCGCACACCGCGCAGGCCGACGGTGAGCCGGTGCGCATCTGGACAGCGGGCGGCGACGGCACCTTCAACGAAGCGCTGACCGGGGCGCAGGGGTGCGGCCTCGCGGCAGTGGGGTGTCTGCCCTTTGGCAGCGGCAATGATTTTCTGCGTACCTACGGCACGCGGGAAGAGTTCAATGACCTCGACGCCCAGCTGGCGGGCAGTGAGGTGGACATTGATCTGATGCAGACCGACCTCGGACTTTCGGCGACCATCTGCGCCGCCGGGCTCGATGCGCAGGTGGCTTACGGCATCCCGCAGTTCCGGCGCATCCCGTTCTGCGGCGGCGAGATGGCGTATGCGCTCTCCATCGTCAAGCAGCTCTGCGGCCACATCGGCCGGAACGTGATCTTCACCATCGACGGCGAGGAGCTGACGGTGGACTGCCTGATGTGTGCCGTCTGCAATGGCCGCACCTATGGAGGCGGTTTTTATGCGGCCCCTGAGGCTCAGCCCGACGACGGCTGGCTGGACGTCTTCATCATCCGCAGGGTGAGCCGCCTGACGATCGCCCGCCTGCTGGGGATGTACAAGAGCGGCAGGCACTTCCGGAACGGTGAGCTGACGGAACAGGCGAAGCCCTGCTTCATCTACCGCCGGGCAAAGTGCGTCTCCCTGCGCCCGGCGGACGGACGCGGCCCTATCGTGGCGACCGCCGACGGCGAGTGCGCTCCCTGCGACGCCATCACCGCCCAGCTCAAGCCGCTGGCCGGGCGCGTCCTGCTGCCCAAACCGGCCTATGAGCGGTTCATGGCCCAGCGGGCCAGCGTGTAAAAATGAAAGTATGAGAAGCGCCCTGCACGTTTCTTTAGGGGCGCATCGGAGGATCAACAAAGGCGGCGGCTTTCCTTGTCAAGGGAAGCCGCCGCCTTTTCCGTTATCTTACAGCCTGTTTCAGCTGCTCCAGGTCATCCGCATCCGGGTGAGAAAGAGCCTTGTCAAAATTCTCGATCATGGCATCCAGATTGGGCAGATGAAGCGGCTGTTTTTTCATGTTCTCATACCGCTGGCGTACCGACATCGGCATCTTTCCCTGACACATGAAGCTGCCGAAAACAGTGTTGCTCTTGTCCAGCGAATGCTCCGCCTTTTTCAAGATCTTATCAAAGTATTCTTTACTGCCGCCGAAGCCGGCAGTGCCAAAGAGAAAGATGTTTTTGCCGTGCAGCTGCTTCAAAAAGTCCGAAGTGCTTTCATCGGCATTTCCCTTGTCCGTCCAGAAGCCCACATAAAGGGTGTCCGCTTCCATGGCGGCAGGATCCGGGGCGCCGAAATAATCGCAGCCTTCCTGCGGCAGGCAGTCGTGCAGCGTATCTGCCAAGATTTTTGTGTTGCCTGTTTTGCTGCTGTATACGATCGCGTAACTCATAGCTTCTCCTTTGTGAATGTCTTTTTGTTAGGTATATCGTGACTTTTTGCCGGGTAGGTTTATGCGTTTTTTGCTTCTTTTTCTCGCAAAGCATCATAAACACAGCGAGTTCCCTGATGTGCCATCAGCCCGCCCAGACACTTCTTGTTGCAGCGGAGACAGCGGTGGATCTGTTCCGCCTGCCCGTTTTTCAGCTTGTTCACCCAATCCGGGTCTGCCAGAAGCTGGCGGCTCATGGCGGCGCACTGGATGCGTCCGCTGGCGAGCTGCTGCTCCACAAGATCCGGGTCGTTCAGACCACCGACACCACAGATGGGCAGGTCGGTGTACTGCCGCACCTCATCGCAGAATTTGAGGAAGCATCCCGGCTGGCTGAAATAGGGATGATCGGCAGGTGGGATGGTGTTTTCCAAGGCGGAATGGTTTGCCAGCGTTACATGGAAGCTGGTCACACCCGCCTGCTCCAGCAGCGGAACGAACACCGGCAGTTCTTCTTCCACCACACCGGCATTGCCAAAGTGTGGGTTTTCCTGCCGGACGGCCAGCTTGTAATCAATGGGCATCCCCGGAACTGCCGCATGGACAGCCGAAACTGCTTCCACCGCAAAACGTGCTCGGTTTTCTGCGCTGCCGCCGTATTCATCGGTGCGGTGGTTGAAGATGGCCGAACTGAAGCTGCCGCACATCCGGTCGCCATGCACCTGCACCATATCAAAGCCAGCCTGTTTTGCCAGCACCGCCGCTTTTCCAAACCCGCTGATGATCTCATGGATCTTCCGCTGAGACATATTGGTAATGTACGGTGCCACTTCTGCATTCAATTTTTCCCGCAGCTGGTCCGGGGTGATTTTTTTCAGCAGCAGACCGGGAATGTATTTGAACATCGCCAGCAGGTTGGAATCGCTCTGGTGCAGCTGGGCACAGACTTTGCAATCCGCATCATGGGCGATTTTCACGACCTGCTGGTAGAATGCAAAGCCTTTGGGGTCAAACAGAGATTTTTCAAATTTGCTTTTGCCCACCGGGACATCGCCCACGATGATCATGGCACAGCCGCCCTGTGCAATGGCATGGATCTTTGCAAGGTATTCTTCATCCGACAGCCCGAATGTTGTCGGCGCAAAGATGATGCGGTTTTTCAGCTGCATCCCACCATAATGGATCGGACTCAAGATCGTTTCGTACATCATTTGCACACTTTCTTTTGCACTGCTTTTTGCAGTAATGTCAGCAGCTGCTGCCGCTCCTGCGCTGTCAGTCCGCCCAGACTCTGCGCATCCCAGCCGATAAAGACCTGATGACAGACCACAAAGGCGTTTTCACCCCTCTGGGTCAGCTTCAGGTGGTAGCTGCGCCCATTCTTTTCTTTCGTCAGAAAGCCGTCTTCGGCCAGCTTGTTCAGGCTGCGCTGGGAGTGGCCCCAATCCAGATGCAGAGCTTTGGTCAGTTCCGAGGGCGTGCAGTCCGGATGCTTTCCTACATAAATGACAAAATATATCAGCCCGAAGCTCAGACCCAGTTCCTGTAACCGCTGGGTCGTGTAAGCGGCAAACTCTCTGTGCAGGGTCAGAATGCAGGAAGATACCGTGGATGGCTCCATTTCATCAACTCCTTCTCCGTTTGATGGAAAGTATTATAGCACTGTTGCTTGACTAAGTCAAGTGTTTTGACTGTACTGTGTTTCGGAGCGAAAATATGAAGGTGGACCGGAATTGCCCAAATAGAGAGATGATCCCCCATATCGTTTAACGCACTGGTCTTATGACGGGTGCGTTTTTGTTATCCGAAAGGCAGATGGAGCGCAGATTGTTCGTACATGGCGAGGGCAAAAAGAGCATACACTCGACAGGCTCATGGAAAGGACATAAAAACTTAACAAAGAAATTTCCAAAACCCCTTGATTTTTGACTCCAAGATGAGTACAATACACTTAGCACTCAAGGAAAAGGAGTGCTAAGAAACCGGAAGGGCGCAGCCCCCGGGACATAAAACAGTTTATCTTTTATATTTATAATAGGAGGGCAAGAACGATGAAGATCATTCCTCTTGCAGACCGTGTTGTTATCAAGACTGTTGAGGTCGAGGAGACCACCAAGGGCGGCCTCATCCTGACCGGCAGCGCGAAAGAGAAGCCCCAGGTGGCACAGGTCGTGGCCGTTGGCCCCGGCGGTGTCGTGGACGGCAAGGAGGTCAAGATGACTGTCAAGGTGGGCGACAAGGTGCTCACCAGCAAGTACTCCGGCACCGAGGTCAAGGTGGACGGCGAAGAATGCACCATCGTGCGTCAGGCCGACATTCTGGCCATCGTGGAGTAAGCGTCTTTCCCTCACACTGGATAATCAAGCATTTACGAAGGAGCGATAAAATATGGCTAAGCAGATCAAGCAGGGCGAGGAAGCCCGCAAGGCACTGTGTGCCGGTATCGACACTCTGGCAGATACTGTTAAGATCACCCTCGGCCCCAAGGGCCGCAACGTGGTGCTGAGCAAGAAGTTCGGCGCCCCCGTCATCACCAACGACGGTGTGACCATCGCAAAGGAGATCGAGCTGAAGGACGAGTTCGAGAACATGGGCGCACAGCTGGTGCGTGAGGTCGCTACCAAGACCAACGACGCCGCAGGCGACGGCACCACCACCGCGACCGTTCTGGCACAGGCTATGGTCACCGAGGGCATGAAGAATGTCACCGCCGGTGCAAACCCGATGGATATCCGCCGCGGCATGACCAAGGCTGTCGCTAAGGCCGTCGAGACCATCAAGGCACACAGCCAGAAGGTCAAGGACTCCAACGACATCGCCCGCGTCGGCACCATCTCCGCAGGCGACCCCGAGATCGGCCGTCTCATCGCTGAGGCTATGGAGAAGGTCACTTCCGACGGCGTCATCACCATCGAGGAGAACAAGACCACTGCCGAGACCTACAACGAGATCGTCGAAGGTATGCAGTTCGACCGCGGCTACCTGACCCCCTATATGGTCACCGATACCGACAAGATGGAGGCTGATCTGGACAATGCCGCCATCCTCATCACCGATAAGAAGATCAGCGTCATTCAGGACCTCGTTCCTCTGCTGGAGCAGGTCATGCAGAACGGCATGAAGCTGCTCATCGTGGCCGAGGACATCGAGGGCGAGGCTCTGTCCACCCTCATCGTCAACCGCCTGCGCGGCACCCTGAACGTCGTGGCTGTCAAGGCTCCCGGCTTCGGCGACCGCCGCAAGGAGATGCTGCAGGATATTGCTACCCTGACCGGCGGCACGGTCGTCTCTGCAGACCTCGGCTACGAGCTGAAGGACGCTACCGTTGACATGCTGGGCCATGCCCGTCAGGTCAAGGTCACCAAGGAGAACACCACCATCGTGGGCGGCGCCGGCGACAAGGACGCTATCGCATCCCGCATCGGTCAGATCCGCAGCCAGATCGAGGCCGCTACCAGCGACTTCGACCGCGAGAAGCTGCAGGAGCGTCTGGCAAAGCTGGCTGGCGGCGTGGCTGTCATCAAGGTCGGTGCTGCTACTGAGGTCGAGATGAAGGACAAGAAGCTCCGCATCGAGGATGCTCTGAACGCAACCAAGGCTGCTGTTCAGGAAGGCGTCGTCGCTGGCGGCGGCACTGCTCCCATCAACGCTATCCCCGCTGTCCGTGAGCTGTGCGATACGCTGGAAGGCGACGAGCGCACCGGCGCTAAGATCGTCCTGAAGGCTCTGGAAGCTCCTCTGCGCCAGATCGCTAGGAACGCCGGCCTCGAGGGCAGCGTCATCATCGACAAGATCATCTCTGCCAACAAGCCCAACTACGGCTTTGACGCTCAGAATGAAGTCTACGTCGAGGATATGATCGCCGCCGGCATCGTTGACCCGACCAAGGTCACCCGCTCCGCTCTGGAGAACGCAGCATCCGTCGCTGAGATGGTGCTGACCACCGAGAGCCTCGTGGCCGATCTGCCCGAACCCCCGGCTGCTCCTGCTGCCGCTGGCGGTGAGATGGGCGGTATGGGCGGCATGTACTAAGCCGCAGCCTTTCCCAAAACGCGCAGACTGTTTCAGTATCTGGGGCAGAGCTTCTTCGGAGGCTCTGCCTCTTTTGTGTACCGACCCCCTTTTCTGCCCATACTACCGGGCAGGGAAGGGGGGGCTTTTTATGTCGGGCCGAAGAGTGCTTGCGCTGTACGGGGCGCTGCTGCTGGGGTTTGCGGCGGTGGTCTGCCGGTTATACTGGCTCTGCTCGAACACGGACTACGCCGTGCGGGCGGCGGCGCAGAGTGAAGCGGTCCTCCGCCTGCCTGCGGCGCGGGGAAACTTTTACGACTGCGGCGGTCTGCCGCTGACGGGGCTTTCGGAGCAGTGGCTGGCCCTCTGCTTCCCGGGTGAGGACAGCTACGCGCGGCTCTACCCCTATACGGACGCCGACGGGCAGGCCAGGCTTTACCGGGAGCGGAATACTTCCCAGCCCTTTCTGCTGGACGTGGCGCAGGATGTAAGCGGGCTGGGCGTGCGGTGCTATGCCGTTCCCCGGCGGTACGCCGCTGCCCCGCTGGCAGAACAGCTCATCGGCTATCTGGACAGCGAGGGCCACGGCGCAGCGGGCCTTGAGGCTGCGCTGGACGATGTCCTTTACACCGGCGAGCGGGATACCCTGCACTGTGCGGTCACAGCGCAGGGACGGCTGCGGCGGGGCAGTGAGCCGATTTTAGAAAAAGCAGACTCTGCCCCGCAGGGTGTGCGGCTGACCCTCTCCCGCAGCATCCAGAGGGCCGCAGAAGGGGTGGCGGCGGAGAGCATGGCCACCGGGTGCATCCTTATTATAGATGCAGCCAGCGGCAAGGTGCGGGCCTGTGTCAGCCTGCCGGGTTTTGATGCGTCCAATGTGGGCGAGAGCCTGACGGCTCCGGACAGCCCGCTTCTGAACCGTGCTTTTTCGGCCTATGCGGTGGGCTCAGTCTTCAAGCCGGTGCTGGCCGCAGCGGCGCTGGAAGCAGGAGAAGGGGACTTCGCCCGGGAGTGTCCCGGCTACGACGCCCTGAACGGCCAGGTCTACCGCTGTGCCGGAAGCGTGCCTCACGGCCTCGTGGGGCTGGACGGCGCTCTGGAAAAGAGCTGCAACGGCTACTTTATCGAGCTGGGGCGGGAATTGGGGCCGGAGCGTGTCCGGCAGATGGCGGCAGCGCTGGGCTTCGGGAAGGGGCAGGACATTGCAGGCGGCCTCCGGTCGGCTTCCGGCGTTCTGCCCGAAGCGGAGACACTCGAAAACGAGGGGCAGTTTGCCAACTTCTGCTTCGGACAGGGGGAGCTTCTGGCGACGCCCTTACAGGTGGCCGGGATGATGAACACCATTGCGGCGGGCGGCGTCTATCACACCCCGCTTTTCGTGGAGTGTACCGTGGATGAGACGACGGGCGAAGAGTTCACGCCGCTGGCACATCGTTCGTCCCGGCGGGTGTTCGCGGTGCAGACGGCGGAAAAGCTGCAGGAGCTGCTGGCGGGCGTCGTGGCAGAGGGAACGGGCCGGCAGGCCGCCCCCGCCGAGGGGACTGCCGCCGGAAAGACCGGCACCGCCCAGACCGGCCAGTTCCGGGACGGCGAAGAGCTGAAAAACCACTGGTTCGCCGGTTTTTACCCGGCAGAAAAGCCCCGCTGGACCATCGTGGTGATGCAGGACGCCCAGACAGAGCCGGAGGTGTCCAGCGCAGCCGTCTTTGCCCGCCTGTGCGACGCACTGAGCGCCGGGGAGTGAATGGTTTTGCTTTTCTGCTTGCTTTTTTGGCCGAGGTATGTTACTATATACTTGTATTTGTATGTTTGTTATCCAAATTTAACAATAAAAGGAGCGTTTTCATCCATGGCAGTCATTGAAATCGTCGGCGGCGTCATTCTGCTCGTCGTCTCGGTGGTCATCTTTGCCCTCACCCTGATGCAGCATACCCACGGTCAGGGTCTGGCTGGTGTCATCAACGGCAGCGCTTACGGCGCAAACAACGCCCGTCTGACCCCTGCGGACCAGATGCTGGCAAAGGTGACCCGCGTCGCCGGTATCATCTTCTTTGTGGTGGCCATCCTGGCCTGCGTGTTCGCAAGCCGTCTGGCCTGAGTATGCGCCCGCAGCCCCGTGATGAAAGCGGGGCTGTTTTTGTGTCTATCTGTTGTTATAAAAAGAGATAAGAGGGAAGAAGCCGCGCCCCGGTGGAGGGCGGGCTATGGTAGTTAAGGAGAAAGAAAATTTATGTCAATGCGCGATAAAATCGAACATGCCATCCAGAACCAGCCCTGCACCGTCAAAGAGCTGAAGCAGAAGTTCGGCGGCGAGCGCGGCGCAGACCGCAAGGTGATGGAAGCTCTGGACGAACTGGTGCGGGAGGCTGTCGTCTGCCAGCGTCAGGGCGTGTTCTTTACCGTCCGCTCCGGCCGTGCCGACAAGGCTCTGCTGTGCAAGGTGGTCAAGCTGGGCAAGAACTTTGCCTTCGTCATGCTGGAGGACGGCACCAGCGACATCTTCATCCCCGGCCGCTTCACCAAGGGCGCAATGCCCGGCGACGATGTGCTGGTGGAGAAATTCGAGCATCCCCGCGTGGAGGGCAGCGACGAGGGCGCTATCCTCGCCATCCTGACCGAGAAAAACGACCTAGTCGGCACGGTGCGCCGGGTCGAGGGCCGTCTGCGCTTCGTGCCGGACGACTGCCCGGCCATCACCATGCCGCTGGCCCGCGACTGCGAGGGCGGCGCAAAGGACGGCGACAAGGTAGCCGTCGAGATCCTGAACCGCGGCAGCCGTCAGGAAGACCACCGCGTGGGCGTCGCCATGCGCTTCGGCAGCTCCGACGAGGCCAAGCGCTGCGCCAAGGCTCTGCTTTACGCAAAGGACATCCGCACCCGCTTCCCGGATAAAGTGCGGGATGAGGCCAAGAAGTTCGAGGGCGCAGAGGTCTCCGAGAAGGACTGCGAGGGCCGCATGGACCTGCGCGCCCTGCCCATCTTCACCATCGACAGCGCCGAGACCAAGGACATCGACGACGCCATCAGCCTGACCCGCACCTCTGACGGCGGCTTTGAGCTGGGCGTCCACATCGCCGACGTCTCCAACTACGTCAAGCCCGGCACCGAGCTGGACAACGAGGCGTTCAGCCGCGCCACCAGCGTCTATTATGCGGATCAGGTCGTTCCGATGCTGCCCAAGGCCCTGTCCAACGGCATCTGCAGCCTGAACGAGAACGAGCTGCGTCTGGCTTTCTCCTGCCTGATGCGTCTGGACAAGGAGGGGAATCTGACGGATTACCGCTTCGTCAAGTCCATCATCCGCAGCCGCGTCAAGGGTGTCTACTCCGAGATCAACGCCCTGCTGGCCGGTACTGCCGACGCCGAGATCAAGGCAAAGTATGCCGACGTCATCGACCAGCTGCCCGCTATGAAGGAGCTGTACGGCCACCGCGCCCGCCTGCGCAAGGAGCGCGGCTGCATGGACATCGAGAGCGGCGAGGTCAAGCTCATCCTCGACGAGAATGGCCGCTGCATCGACGTCAAGAAGCGCACCTCCGGCGAGAGCGAAAGCATGATCGAGGAGTTCATGCTGCTGGCCAACCAGTGCGCCGCCCACTTTGCCCGCGTCAAGCAGATCCCCTTCGTCTACCGCGTCCATGAAGAGCCCAACGCCGAGAAGCTGGAGCGTCTGCACGCTCTGCTGCAGGCCTGCGGCATCAACGACCACTTCGCCAAGGACGTTCCCACTCCCAAGGAGCTGAGCGCCATCCTCGAGGGTGTGCGCGGCACCTCCTATGAGCAGATCATCAACACCGGTATGCTCCGCTGCATGTCCAAGGCTCTCTACGAAGAGAAGCCCAAGGGCCACTATGGTCTGGTGCTGAAGGATTACGCTCACTTCACCAGCCCCATCCGCCGTTACCCCGATCTGGCCATCCATCGCATCATGACCGATCTGCTCAAGGGTACCGAGAAGGAGACCATAATCCTCCGCTACACCGATTTCGCAGAGCGCGCCTCCAAGCAGTCCAGCGAACGTGAGGTCATCGCCATGCAGATCGAGCGGAAGGCCGAGGACTGCTACAAGGCCGAGTATGCCCGCCGCCATCTGGGCGAGTGCTACGAGGGTACCATCTCCGGCGTGACCCAGCGCGGCCTCTTCATCGAGCTGGACAACGGCGTGGAGGGCTTTGTGCCTGCCTCCAGCCTGACTCCCTCCGGCACCAGCCTGACCGAGGGCGTCCGCCTGACCGACCCCGCTTCCGGCAAGACCTGGAGCCTCGGCGACAGGATGATGATCACCATCGTCCGCACCGACGTCAATCTGGGCAAGATCGACTTTGAGGTGGCTCCCGCCGCCAAAGCCTGAGGAGGGGAGAGCATGAGCATCCGTCACGCACTGCCCGCTGACGTGGACACACTGGCCGACATCGAAGCTGCGTCCTACCCGCCCGCTGAGGGGGCATCCCGGCAGAGCATCGCCGGGCGTGTGGCCGTCTACCCGGACTGCTTCTGGCTGCTGGACGAGGGCGGCGAGGTGAAAGCTTTCGTCAACGGTTTCGTCACCGATATGCCCGACCTCACCGATGAGATGTACGATGACCCCCATCTCCACACGCCGAAGGGTGGGTGGCAGATGATATTCAGCGTCGTCACCGCTCCGGCTCATCGGCACGAGGGCTGCGCTTCCTGTGTTCTGCGTCAGGTCTGCGCCGACGCGAAAGCCGCCGGGCGCAAGGGCGTCGTGCTCACCTGCAAGGAACGACTCATCGGCTTTTATGCGCAGTTCGGCTTCGTGGATGAGGGCGTTTCCGTCTCCACCCACGGCGATGTGGTCTGGCATCAGATGCGGCTGACATTCTGAGTCATCATAAAGCTTTTTATCCGTCTCCGGTACGCTGGGAGCGGATTTTTTCTATGCAAACCTGCCTGTATGACAAAAATTGCGGCAGTTGGGCGGTTTTGCTTGTTGTAGGGCGGGAGGCGGCGGGGTATACTGATGCCAGAACCAAACAAGCCGGAGCCGAACGTGCTGCCGGTACAGAACAAAATGGAGGTTACGTCTATGTATTATTCCAGCGGCAATTACGAAGCCTTTGCGCGGCCCCGCAAGCCCGAAGGCGTGGACCGCAAATCGGCTTATATCATCGGCAGCGGCCTGGCGGCCCTGACGGCAGCCTGCTATCTGGTGCGGGATGGCCAGATGAAGGGGGAGAGGGTACACGTTTTTGAAAAAGACCCCCTGCCCGGCGGTGCCTGCGACGGCCACAAGTACGACGTCGGCTATGTGATGCGGGGCGGCCGTGAGATGGACAACCACTTCGAGGTCATGTGGGATCTGCTCCGCTCCATCCCTTCGCTGGAGACCGAGGGAGCCAGTGTGCTGGACGAGTATTACTGGCTGAACAAGGCCGACCCCAACTACTCCCTCTGCCGCGCTACCGTGAACCGGGGCGAGGACGCCCACACCGACGGCAAGTTCGGCCTGTCGGATAAGGGAGCCATGGAGATCATGAAGCTCTTCTTCACCCCCGACGAGCAGCTTGAGGACAAAAAGATCACCGACTTTTTTGACGATGAGGTGCTCAACTCCAACTTCTGGCTCTACTGGCGCACCATGTTCGCCTTCGAGAACTGGCACAGCGCCCTCGAGATGAAGCTCTACCTCAAGCGGTATATCCACCACATCGGCGGTCTGCCCGACTTCACGGCCCTCCGCTTCACCCGGTATAACCAGTACGAGTCCATCATCCTGCCCATGGTCACCTACCTGAAAGACCACGGCGTCCAGTTCTACTACGACACAAAGGTCGTGGACGTCCAGTTCAGCCTCGAGCCGGGCAAAAAGCAGGCGGCGGGCATCACGGTAGACCATAAGGGCGCGGTGGAGACCATTGATTTGACCGAGGACGACCTGCTCTTTATCACCAACGGCGGCTGCGTGGAGAGCTGCACCGTCGGCGCACAGAACAAGGCCGCGGGCTTCGACCCCACCATCAAGCCGGGCAACGGCTGGGACCTCTGGAAGCGCATCGCCGCGCTGGACGACTCCTTCGGCCACCCGGAAAAGTTTTGCAGCCAGCCGGAGCTGAGCAACTGGGAAAGCGCCACCATCACGACGCTGGATGAGAAGATCCCCCAGTATATCCAGAAGATCTGCAAGCGCGACCCCTTCAGCGGCCGCACCGTCACCGGCGGCATCGTCACCGTGAAGGATTCGGCCTGGCTGCTGAGCTGGACCCTGAACCGCCAGCAGCAGTTCCGCGCACAGCCCAAAGACCAGCTCTGCGTCTGGGTGTACGGCCTGTTCAGCGATAAGCCCGGCGATTACGTCAAAAAGCCCATGCGGGACTGCACCGGCCGGGAGATCTGCATGGAGTGGCTCTACCATCTGGGCGTGCCGGTGGAGGACATCGCAGAGCTTGCCGAGCACAGCGCCAACACCGTGCCGGTCATGATGCCCTATATCGACGCCTTCTTCATGCCCCGCGCGAAGGGCGACCGCCCCGACATCGTGCCGAAGGATGCGGTGAACTTTGCCTTCCTCGGCCAGTTCGCCGAGACCGGCCGGGACACCATCTTCACCACCGAATACTCCATGCGCACCGGCATGGAGGCGGTGTACCGGCTGCTGAACATCGACCGGGGCGTGCCGGAGGTCTGGGGCAGCACCTATGACGTCCGGGCGCTGGTGGATGCCTCGGTGAAGCTGCGGGATGGCCGGAAGCTCACGGACATGGAGCTGCCCCTTATGGGCCGCATCGCCCTGAAGGAGGCGCTGAAGAAGATCGAAGGCACCGACCTCGAGAAGTTCCTGCGCCAGTATAACGCTATCTGACAAGACGATATTCACGACGGAACAATACCGCCCAAAACAAAAGACCGGGTCGCTGCAAGCCTGAGGCAGGAAGCAGCGGCCCGGCCTTTTGTGCTGATTTGCGCGAGACTTCATAAAAAGTCGTACTCATAAAGAAAACTATTATGCAGGATGACCATCTTTGCGCTTGCTCTTTCGGCGGTTCTGTGGTAAGCTTAAAACAAAGAATGCGGCACGGCGGAAGAGAGACTGTGCCGCAAAAACTGGTCTGGAACATAAAGGAGGTCTTTTTTCGTGAAACACTTTATTTCTCGCCGCAATTTCCTGAAGGCTGTCGGTGTCACCGCCGCTGCCTCCGCCATGGCTGCTGCCGTTCCTCAGGCTTCGGCCGGTTTCCTGACGGGCAAGGATGCCGCTGTCACCATCCTGTACACCAATGATGTCCACACCTGCATCGACAACAAGTCTCCCAAATTGACCTATGCCGCTATCGCTGCCATGAAGCAGGGCTACGTGGACGAGGGCAAGCCCGTCCTGCTGGTGGACGCAGGCGACCATATTCAGGGTACGGCCTACGGCTCCATGGACGACGGCGCTACCATCATCGAGCTGATGAACGAGGCTGGCTACGACATCGCTACTCTGGGCAACCACGAGTTCGACTACGGCATGGCCCGCGCGAAGGCCATCATCAAGGAAGCGGACTTCCCCTATGTCTCCTGCAACTGGGTGGACCTGCGCACCGGCCTGCGCGTCCTGCCCGCTGTCAAGCTGTTCCCCGCAGGCGGCAAGTGGATCGCATTCGTGGGCATCACGACCCCCGAGTCCTTCACCAAGTCCACTCCTGCCTACTTCATGAACGCCAAGCAGACCAGGTATATCTACGACATCCTGGGCGGTGACGACGGCAGGAAGCTGTACGACGCCGTCCAGAAGGCCATCGACAAGGCCAAGACCCTGGGCGCAGACATCATCATCGGTCTGGGCCATCTGGGCGTTGACCCGTCCTCCTCTCCCTGGACCAGTGAGGATGTCATTGCCAACACCACCGGCTTTGACGCTTTCATCGACGGCCACTCTCACACCGTCATGGAGAACAAGCGGGTCTACGATGCAGCCGGCAAGCCTGTCACCCTGACTCAGACCGGCTCTTATCTGGCAAACGTCGGTAAGATGACCATCGCCGAGGACGGCGCGATCACCACCGAGCTCATCTCCACCGCTGATGTCTCCGACGCCGCTGTGGCCGCTACCGCAGAAGCCTGGATCAACGATGTGGACACTATGCTGGGCGAGCAGATCGCCACCACGGACATCAAATTCTACATCAACGACCCCGCTGCCGGCAAGCGCCGCATCCGTATGGGCGAGACCAACCTCGGCGACTTCGTGGCCGACGGCATCTATACTTACTTCAATGAGGTCGAGCAGCTGGACTGCGACATCGCTATGATGAACGGCGGCGGCATCCGCACCGATGTGGCTGCCGGCAAGTGGACCTTCAAGACCTGCAAGCAGATCAGCCCCTTCGGCAACGTGGCCTGCCTGATGTCTGTTACCGGCAAGCAGATCCAGGATGCTCTGGAGTTCGGCGCCCGCTTTGTCGGCCCGGAGGGCAAGGAGAACGGCGGTTTCCTGCATGTTGCCGGTGCGACCTACGAGATCCACACCGACATCCCCAACACCGTCCTCACCGACGACAAGAATGTCTGGATGGGCAGCGCCACCGGCACGCCCCGTGTCCAGAACGTGCGCATCTACAACAAGAAGACCGGCGCTTACGAGCCGCTGGACCTGAACCGCACCTATGCGCTGGCCGGCATGAACTACACCCTGCGCAATCTGGGCGATGGCTTCGCCATGTTCGACGGCGCAGAGCTCATCAAGGACTATGTCTCTGAGGACTACCTCGTCATGTCCACCTACGCCATGATCTTCGACGCTGTGAACGATATGCCTGTCCTGAGCAGCGCCAACAGCCCGCTGGCAAGCTATCCGGGCTACCTGCTGAACTACGAGAATCCGTATGGCGCAGGCCGCATTCAGGTCGTTTGAGTTTTAGAAGAAAATCAGTAAGATAAACAGAAAGCCCCCTCTTCCATTCGGAAGAGGGGGCTTTTTGGTGAAAACCTCTCCGTCATCGCTGCGCGATGCCACCTCTCCCATAGGGAGAGGTACTGGCTCCTCGTCAGCGTCCTAGCCCTCTCAGTCATCGCTGCGCGATGCCAGCTCCCCCAAAGGGGGAGCCACTGGCGTGCCGGTCAGACCCACGCGGGATGAGCAAAGCTTACTCTATCCGAAAACAGTAGTGCCCTGCTACAGAGATTCACAACAGCTTGACAAGAGATATTGTCCCGAAGCTGCTGCCCTCTGCAGCAGGGCACTATCTTTTACGTTATATTGAGCTTCCAGCGGTCAGCGGAAAGTGGCCCGGTCTGCCAATGGCTCTCCCTCTGGGAGAGCTGGCGCGAAGCGCCTGAGAGGGCAAGGCCGTTATCCTTTACTAAACAGCCCCTTCAGCGCCAGCGGCGTCACGATAGAGGACACGACGATGAGCAGGATGACGGCGGTGAAGAAGACGGAGTCCACCACCCCCACGCCGAGGCCCTTCTGGGCCACGATGAGGGCCACCTCGCCGCGGGTCATCATGCCGACGCCCACTTTGAGGGAGTCGCCCCAGCTGAACCGGCAGAGCTTCGCAGCCAGACCGCAGCCGATGATCTTGGTGAGCAGGGCCACCACCACGAAGCAGGCGCTGAACAGCAGGATGGTGGGCGTCAGGCCGCTGATGTCGGTCTTGAGGCCGATGCTGGCGAAGAAGACGGGGGCGAAGAGGGTGTAGCTGCTGATGTCCACCCGGCGCTCAATGTAGGACGCATCCTCAAGGGAGCAGAGCACGATGCCCGCGATGTAAGCGCCCGTGATGTCGGCGATGCCGAAATACTGCTCCGCGATGTAGGCCATGGCAAAGCAGAAGGCGAGGCTGACGATGGTGATGCGCTGGGTGTGGGGGTTGCGATGGTCCAGCCAGAGCATGGCCTTGTGGATGATGAGGCCGATGACGATGGCTGCGATGAAGAAGAGGACGGTGTCCATCAGCACATCGACGAGGCTGGTGTCTGCGCCGCCGCTGGCACCCAGCACACAGGTGAGCACCACGATGCCGATGACATCATCAATGACGGCTGCGCTGACGATGGTGGTGCCGAGGAAGCTCTTGAGCTTGCCCAGCTCCTGCAGGGTGGCCACGGTGATGGAGACGCTGGTGGCCGTCATGATGGTGCCGATGAAGAGCGCCCGATAAAACTCCGGGCTGCCCAGCGCCGAAAAGCCGTAGAAGAGGCTGTAGAGCAGGGTGCCGCCAGCCAGAGGCACGGCCACGCCCACGCAGGCGATGAGGGTAGCGATGGGGCCGGCCCGCATCAGCTCCTGAAGGTTGGTGCCGAGGCCGGTGGTGAACATCAGCAGCACGACGCCGATCTCAGCAAAAATGGCGATGGAGTCGCTGGGCTGGACGAAGTTCAGCAGACAGGGACCGATGATAAGACCTGCGATGATCTCGCCCACCACCTGCGGTGCCCGGCATTTGCGGGCGAGCAGCGCGAAGAACTTGGCGCTGATGAGGATGAGGGCGAGATTCCGAAAGATGGAATACATAGGCGATCCTTCCTTTGACGTTAGCAGTCGTCCCGCTCCCCCGTAAGCCCTGCCATGCGCCGCGCACGAAGACAGAAGGGGAGAAGAACATCTTTTATTATAGTTCTCCTTTTATTATAGTCCCTCTTTCGGCGAAATGCAAAGGAAAATCAGCTTGGAATGGCTAAGGACGCCATACAAAAGAGATATGACGGATATACTGGAAAAGCATAAAAAGAATGATGAGGGAGATTTTGCTGTCGTGCGCTCAAAAATACGAAAAAAATCCTGCGGGAGGGCTTGACAATTTTTGCGGGGCTTGCTATAATAAGTTGCTGTCTGAACAGACACGCCGCACAGTCCGCGCGACGCCGCGCCGGCTGTGTACCCTTGGCCTCATGTTCTTGAGGCCCTTAAGTCCAAAAGGAGGTGCTACAAAATGGCAAAGTACGAAACCATGCTGATTACCAGCGCTGCTCTCGACGAGGAGGCTTCTTCCGCTCTCATCGGTAAGTTCAAGTCCCTGATCGAGGCTAACGGTACCATCGATTCCATCGATGAGTGGGGCAAGCGCCGTCTGGCCTACCCCATCAACGATGAGGAGGAAGGCGTCTACACCGTGATCAACTTCACTGCTGACCCCAGCTTCCCCGCTGAGCTCGACCGTGTGTACAAGATCACTGAGGGCGTTATGCGCAGCCTGATCGTTGCCCACGAGGAGTAATCTTTTCGTGACGAAAAAGGAGTCCGTATTATGTTGAATGTTGTAGCGATCATGGGCCGTCTCGTGGCGGATCCCGAGCTTCGCACCACCCAGAGCGGCACCAATGTGTGCAGCTTCCGCATTGCGTGTGACCGCAACTTTGCCCGTCAGGGCGAGCAGCGTCAGGCCGATTTCATCGACATCGTCGCATGGCGCCAGCAGGCAGAGTTCGTCTCCAAGTATTTCCAGAAGGGCAGTCTGATCGCCATCGAAGGCAGTCTCCAGACCCGCCAGTATCAGGACAAGAACGGAAACAACCGCACCGCTGTGGAGGTCGTGGCAAACAACGTCAACTTTGCCGGCTCCAAATCGAATGGCAGCAATCAGGGCGGCGGCAGCTATCAGAATGCTGCTCCGTCCTACCAGAACGCAGCCCCTGCCCGTCCGGCTGCTGTGGAGGCAGCTCCCAGCTATTCTGCCGGCAATGCAGATGACTTCGCCGTCATTGACGACAGCGACGACCTGCCGTTCTGATTCCCGAACCGGTGTTTTAACCGTAAAAATCCAACAGGAGGTAATAAGCAATGGCTTTTGAAAGAACCGAAGGCTCTCGTCCCGCACGCCCCATGCGTCGCGGCCGCAAGAAGGTTTGCAGCTTCTGTGTCGATCGCATCGACACCATCGATTACAAGGACGTTCCCCGTCTGCGTAAGTACGTCTCTGAGCGTGCAAAGATCATTCCCCGCCGTGTTACCGGCACCTGCGCTTTCCATCAGCGCGCACTGACCGTGGCTATCAAGCGTGCTCGTCACGTTGCTCTGATGCCCTACGTCAGCGACTAATCTGAGATAATCAACCCAATCAAAATAATCAGCGATCAGCAAAGCGCCCTCACCGATGACAAGGTGAGGGCGCTTTTTGGTTGTCATTCAGGGGCATAGACAAAAGAGCTTCGAGAGATCCCGAAGCTCTTTTGTGCTTGATAAGTTACAGCGTCTTGCAGAACTCTTTCAGGTAGGCGCGGAACGCCTCGCCGATCTCGGGGTGCTGCAGGGCCAGCTCCACCTGTGCCTCGGCGACCTTGAGCTTGTTGCCCATGTCGTAGTGCTTGCCGGTGAACTCCACGGCCGTCATGCCGCCGTAGCTGCGGGCATACTCGGCCATAGCGTCGGTCAGCTGGATCTCGCCGCCGGCACCGGGCTTGGTCCCGGCGAGGATGTCGTAGATCTCCGGGGTCAGCAGCACACGGCCCAGAATGGAGTAGTTGCTGAACTCCTGACCCTTCTTGGGCTTCTCGATCATGTCGTCCACAAAGAAGTAATTGTCGTGGATGGGGGTGGTCTTGAGGCTGCAATAACGGCTCACGTCGGCCCAAGGCACGGCGGACACGCCGACAGCCGGACGGCCGAACTCCTCGTAGGCACGGATGAGCTGGGCGCAGACCGGGTCCTCGCCCCAGATGACGTCGTCACCGTAGATGACCACGAAGGGGTCGTCGCCGGTGAAGGGCTTGGCCATGCTGACAGCGTGGCCGAGGCCGAGGGTCTGCTGCTGGCGGACGAAGAAGATGTTGGCCAGATCAGAGATGCCGAGGCACTCTTCCAGCATCTTCTCCTTGCCGGGAGCGGCAAGCTTTGCTTCCAGCTCAGGGCTGCGGTCAAAGTGGTCCTGAATGATGTCCTGATTGCGGCTCACGATGATAAGGATGTCGGTGATGCCGGAACGGACAGCCTCCTCCACCAGATACTGGATGGCGGGTTTGTCCACGAGGGGGAGCATTCCTTTGGGCATCGCCTTGGTGGCGGGCAGCACGCGGGTGCCAAGACCAGCGGCGGGGATGACTGCCTTGGTGATTTTTTTCATGGTTCAAACTCCTTCACGTTCAGATTTACGGCTGGGTGCATCAGCCATAGAAAGCGTTGAGGATGGCCTGCAGATCCGGGCCGAGCAGCAGGGTGAACGCACTGCCGCAGACACTCAGGAGCAGGCCGCAGAGGAAGACCGCGCCGAAGCTGACGCCTCCCTGGGCGCGGAGCACGGCCTGACGCTGCCGGGCGTCGGGGAACTCGGACTGGATGCGGCGGATGTGGTCGGCGGCGCTTTTGCGGTAGAGCCACTTGCCGTACATGCCGCGCACCAGCATCAGCACGAAGCTGAGGACCGAGCAGACCCGGGCAAATACCGTCAGAGCGGAAGCGCTCATGGCGGGGGCGAGGGCGCTGCCGGAGAGCTGCAGCAGCTCGATAAAGGTGGGCGCTGCCAGCAGAAGCTCAGCGGCCAGAAAGCCGAAGGCCGGCTTCCACGCCTTGCGGTAGAAGAAGTAGAAGGGGCCGAACAGCAGGGCCGAAAAGCTCATGGATACCTTGCTCTTCTGGAGCTGCATCCGGCTGTAAGCGGCGAGGTAAGCGGGGGCGGCGGGGCCGATATAGTCCAGCCAGTCCTGACGGGCGATGCCGTCCATCTTGGCCTCTTTGCCGAAGGCGTCCTCAAAAAACGCCTTCTCCGGGTCGGCGGAAGTGCCGAACTGACGGTACATCTGGGAGTAGTCGAAAGTCTCTTCGCCGCTGCCGCGGGAAGAAGGAGGCTCCTGCCCCTCGGGGGGAAGCACAGCACCGCAGCAGCGGCATGTTTCCTCATCCCGCAGGGTGCGCTCGCCGCAGGACGGACAGGTACGGAGCTGGCTCTCCTTGTAGGGGAACTTCCACTCGCAGCCGGCGGCGTGGGCGGGGCGGTGGATGCACTGGCCCAGCTTCTCGTAGCAGACGCGGTGATAAGGCGCGCCGCAGTCGGGGCAGACCACGATGTCATCCTGAAGTGTGAGGGGCTTGCCGCAGCCCTCACACGGACAGCCATAGTATTTTGGCATAACATCCTCCAATGAATAGGGTAGTTTATCAGTATTATACACTTAAAATGCGGAAAAGAAAAGGCGGAAATCTTCAAATTTCCAGCACAATGGTATTTTTTCCTCTTTACTTTATCATGGATTCTGGGTATACTAATGAAGTATCTGTGTATAAACTGTATCTTTTGCAGCCCCCTATAGAGCGATGCCCCGGCAGGACCTCTCAGTCGCTGACGCGACAGCTCCCCTTGAAAGGGGAGCCATTGGCAGGCCGGGCAGGCCATGCAGGACGAGCAAAGCTTGCGCTGACCTGAAACAGTAGTGCCCTGCTACAGAGATCCACAGCAGCTTGACAAGGTGTGCTTGTCCAGAAGCCGCTGCCCTCGTAAGCGAGGCCCGCTCTTTTGCGCCCTGTCGGGCCATGGGTGTCCAGCGCAGAGCTGCCCGACACGCCAGTGGCTCTCCCTTTGGGAGAGCTGGCGAGCGAAGCGAGACTGAGAGGGCAAGGACGCTGCTAAAAGACGCATCCGTTGATTGAGACGAGAGGAATAAAACGATGATCACCACTGATGAACTGAAAGTACAGCTGGCTGAATACCACACCGCTGTAAAAGACTTGGAGGAGGCGCTGGCCATCGACGCTTCCCGCAAGCGCGTGCAGGAGCTGGAGCACACCATGTCCCGCCCCGGCTTCTACGACGACGCTGAGCTGAGCAAGAAGGTCTTTGACGAGGTGGGCGACCTGAAGGGCAAGCTGAACCGCTTCGAGAAGCTGCAGGGCCTGTACGATGACGCAGAGACCATGCTGGTCATGCTGGACGAGGAGTACGACCCCGAGATGGTGCCGGAGGCCGAAGAGGCCGTCAACGCCGTGGGCAAGGCTGTGGACGAGCTGCAGCTGATGACCATGCTGAACGGTGAGTACGACCACAGCAACGCCATCCTGACCTTCCACGCAGGCACCGGCGGCACCGAGGCACAGGACTGGGCCGAGTTGCTCTACCGGATGTACAACAAGTGGGCGCAGGCTCACGGCATGACCGTCGAGGTCCTGGACTATCAGGACGGCGACGAGGCCGGCATGAAGAGCGCTTCCATGATGGTCAAGGGCGCCAACGCCTACGGCCTGCTCAAGAGCGAGAACGGCGTCCACCGTCTGGTGCGCGTCTCTCCCTTTGACGCCAACGCCCGCCGTCAGACCAGCTTTGCTTCGCTGGAAGTCATGCCCGAGCTGGACAACACCATCCAGGTGGACATCCGCCCCGAGGACATCGAGATGCAGGTCTACCGCTCCTCCGGTGCCGGCGGCCAGCACATCAACAAGACTTCTTCCGCTGTCCGACTCATCCATAAGCCCACCGGCATCGTGGTCAGCTGCCAGACCCAGCGCAGCCAGTTCCAGAACCGCGACTACGCGATGGAAATGCTGAAGGCAAAGCTGTACCAGATCGCCAAGCAGCAGCACATGGATAAGATCGACGACATCAAGGGCGTCCAGAACGAGATCGCATGGGGCCACCAGATCCGCTCCTACGTCTTTATGCCCTACACGATGGTCAAGGACCACCGCACCAACTACGAGACCGGCAACGTGGACGCTGTCATGGACGGCGACCTCGACGGCTTTATCTTCGCTTACCTCAAGGCCGCAAGCCGTGGTGAGCTGCAGGATACCTAAAATCAGAGCATAACAAAAACGTCTGTACTTCGTTTGGAGGTACAGACGTTTTTCTTTTTATTCGAGGTCGCTCAGGATCCCCGGCCAGAGCGCTTCCTCCTGCCGCATGGCGACGAAGCAGCAGTCGAGGTACATCTTGTTCACGGCGGCGACGATGGTGCCGCGCAGCAGACGCTTTTCGTCGTCGGCATCCGGGTCGAGGCCGCAGATGGTGCTGCTGGCACCGAAAATGTAGGGCAGGCAGTTCTCCACCTCGTCGCAGAAGTAGTCGTAGGCTTCGGCGGCGGTGCAGTGAGCCCGCTGCATCTGGAACAGGGTGTCGATGTTTTCCAGCGAGAGGACATTTTTAGACAATACGATATAGATGAGAGAAGCCAGCTGTTCGCGGGAATACTTCTTTTTGACGGGGTGGGAGATGACTCCTTTCTTGACGTAGTTGCTCACCATGGAGGGGGTGAGCTCCACCCCGGGGAAGCCCCGGAAGCAGCTGTTGACGAGCTGCACGGTCTGGTCGAGATACAGCCCCACGGAGGGCAGCTCCCGGTAGCGCGGCAGGGAAAACCCGGCGGCGCAGGCCGTGACACGGCGTTTCATTTCCTGATTCATGGTGGTAGTATAGCGCATTTTTGAGTCGGGGTCAACCGTTTATGAAAACAATATTAAGAATTTTACAAAACGCTTGACAGGTTTTTGAAAAACTGATATAGTGGACTCACCGAACGTAAAAAAGCGGCGGACTCCCGCCGGAATGGAGATAGATGAGATGAAACGAATCGTTGTGGACTCTTCTGCCAGCCTGTACAAGCTGGACGGCATTGATTTTGCTTCTGTGCCTCTGAAGATCGTGACCGACGAGAGGGAATACCTCGACGACGGCACGCTGGACGCCGTGGAGATGGCGACTGCCCTGCGCACCTATAAGGGCAAGACCAGCACCTCCTGCCCCAACATCGGCGACTGGCTGGAGGCTTATGAGGGCGCAGATGAAATTTATGCCATCACCATCACCGGCACCCTGTCGGGCAGCTGCAACGCCGCCCAGCTGGCCGCAGAAGAGTATCAGGCCGAGCACCCGGAGGCACGGGTCTTTGTGCTGGACAGCCTGTCTGCCGGCCCGGAGCTGGTGCTGCTGGCAGAGCATATCCGTGCGCTCATCAAAGAGGGCAGGGACTTTGACGAGGTGTGCGAAGAGATGCTGCGCTACCGTCACCACACCCATCTGCTGTTCTCGCTGGAATCGCTGGCGAATCTGGCCCGGAATGGCCGCATAAAGCCCACTGTGGCCGCTGTGGCGCGGATGCTCAACATCCGGGTCATCGGCAAGGCCAGCGATGTGGGCGAGCTGGACGTCCTCTGCAAGACCCGCGGCGAGCACGGCGCTCTCGAGCGTATCGTGCTGGAGCTCAAAGGCCACGGCTACACGAACGGCAAGGTCATCATTGCCCACTGCGGCAACCCCGCCGCCGCCGAGCGCCTGATGCACATGGTGCGGGCTGTCTTCGAGGGCGCACAGGTGCGGGTGACCGAGTGCGGCGGCCTGTGCAGCTACTACGCCGAGCTGGGCGGCCTCATGGTGGGCTTCGAGGACGCGGACGCCTGAGCTTGAAATCTCCGCATCTCTGCGCTATACTATTCCCATAAAAATGCTGCCGAAAGGCAGCGGGGGAGGCGCAGATGTTCTTTCGGCTGCCGGTCGTACGGTTCTTCAATCGTGTCATCAACAGGGCCACGGTCACAGTGGCCCTTGTTTTGCTGCAGATATGCTGGCTGCTCTGGGCCTTCTTTTCCCTCACCGCCGGAAAGGTGTGGGTGAATGCGGGGCTGAACGTCCTCAGCCTCTTCATCACCCTCTACCTCGTGCGGAAGGACGAGAACAGCGACTATAAGATCATCTGGCTCGTCCTCATCGGCATGATGCCGCTGCTGGGCGGTGCGCTCTATCTGGCCTTCGGCAACAAGGCCCCCGCCAAGCGGATGCGCCAGCGGATGCAGGCGGTGGAGCGCCAGCACACCGCCGACCTCGCCCAGCAGCCGGGCCAGACCGACGCCCTCGACCCCGCCAGCAGGGGACTGAGCCGGTATGTTTCGGAGTACGGGCCGTACCCCGCATGGAAAAACTCCACCGCAAAATACTACCCCTGCGGTGAGGCCATGTACCCTGACCTGCTGGCCGACCTCGAAAAGGCAGAGCGGTTCATCTTCCTCGAGTTCTTCATCGTCCGCACCGGCAAGATGTGGAAGGGGGTAGAGGACATCCTCGTCCGCAAGGCGGCGCAGGGGGTGGACGTCCGGCTCATCTACGACGATTTCGGCAGTCTGCTGGGTCTGCCGTCCGATTTCGTGGTGCAGATGGAGCGGGCGCATATCCGCTGCATCCCGTTCAACCCGGTGGTGCCGCTGGTGTCGCTGGTCATGAATCACCGCGACCACCGGAAGATCGTGGTCGTGGACGGAAATACAGCCTATACGGGCGGCGTCAATCTGGCCGACGAATATATCAATGAAGAAGAGCGGTTCGGCTACTGGAAGGACGCAGCCCTCCGCACCGAGGGCGCGGCGGTCTGGAACTTCACGGTGATGTTCCTCGACCACTGGAACGCCTTCCGCCCCAGCGAGGAGGATTATACGCCCTTTATGCCTCAGGCTGAGGCCCTGTCTGCCCAGTCGGACGGAGTGATACAGCCCTACGGCGACAGCCCGCTGGATGAAGAGGCTCTGGCCGAGACGGTCTACCTGAATATCATCAATCAGGCCCAGCGGTATGTCTATATCTATACGCCCTACTTCGCGGTGGGGGAGACCATGCTGGAAGCGCTGAAAGCGGCGGCAAAGCGGGGCGTGGACGTCCGGCTGGTGCTGCCGGGCATCCCGGACAAGAAGCTCGTCTTCCGGCTGACCCGCTCCTATTATGTGCCGCTGCTCCGGGCGGGAGTGCGCATCTACGAGTTCACGCCCGGCTTCCTCCACGCCAAGTGCTACGTCAGCGATGACCGCGCCGCCGTGGTGGGCAGCATCAACATGGATTACCGCAGCCTCTTCCTCCACTTTGAGTGCGGGGCGCTGCTGCTCTATAACAGTCAGGTCATTGCGCTGCGGGACGATGTGCTCCGCACCCTGCCGGAGTGCCGGGAAGTGCAGCTGGCCGACTGCCGCACCTCGCTGGCCGGGACGCTGCTGGACAGTGTGCTCCGCCTGCTGAGCCCGCTGATGTGAGGGATACTGCGGTAGAATAAGTGGTAAAGTTCCATAAATTAAATGATATATCGTTCAATATTGATTGTTTGCCAACCTGGCAAAGTTCTCCTGATTGGCAAACTACCTACTTTGCCAGCAAGCCTTAAGTTTGCCAACGTGGCAAAGTTTGATTTGTGACGATAACACGCTGGTATTTTGGAACTTTGCCAGATAACACGTCGGTCTCAGAGCAAACGTGCATGATTGGCGCTGTGTCGGGCTATACTACTCCCAAAGAGATGAAAGGGAGCGTAACGCTTATGACACAGAGACAAAAAGCTCTTCTGAGCTGTGCCGTGGCGGCGGCACTGCTGCTGTCCGGCTGCCGCAAAGGCAGCAGCGATTCCGGCAGCATGAGCAGCTCGAACGCCATGTCCAGCTCGTCCGGCAGCGCCAGCACTACCCAGACCGGCGGCTGGAAGACCGGCCTCGGCATCCTGACCGAGGCCTCCGACGAGGCCCGCACCGGCACCATCCATACCATCGCCGCCGCCGTCCTGCTGGATGGAGACGGCAAGCTGGCCGACGTGATGCTGGATGAGCTGGAAGTGGAAGTTACCGCCGACGGCAAAGGCGTCGTCACCATGCCCACCGACTACCGCACCAAGCGCCAGAAAGGGGGCGACTACCCGCTGGCAGCGGCATCTTCGCTGAAAAAGGGCTGGGCCGAGCAGGCCGATGACTTCGCCGACTACCTCACCGGCATGACGCCCGAGCAGGCATCTATGCTGGAAACCGATAAGGACGGCAAGGCTGTGGACGCCGACCTGCTGTCCGGCTGCACCATCCGGGTGGATAAGTACCGCGACGCCGTGGCGAAAGCCTGCACGAACGCGTCCGCCCTCGGCGCGGCGAAGGGCGACCGGGTGAGCCTCGGCGTGGAGGCGGAGAATGCCTCTTCGGACATCACCGCCACCGACGACAAGGATGTGAACGCAGAAGTTGACCTTACCATCGTGGCCCTGACGCTGGATGCCGATGGCCGTGTGACCAGCGCCATCGGCGACATGGCAGAGCCGGCGCTGACCATCGCGGCAGACGGCGGCGTCACCGCCCCGGACACCGTCCGCTCCAAGCTTGAGCTGGGCGACAGCTACGGGATGCGGAACGCATCCAGCCTCGGCAAGGAGTGGTACGAGCACAGCGAGGGCTATTGCAGCTACCTCAAGGGCAAGACGGAGAAAGAGGTGGCGGACATCCCCGCCGACGGCTCGGACGCCGACCTCGCGGCCCTCTGCACCATCTCCATCGACGCTTTGCAAAAGGCCGCAGGGGATGCGTTTGAGAATGCGTCATTATAAATTGAACGGAAAGTCTGACCGTCACCGTGAGGTGGCGGTTTTTTTGCGCCTTTCGCTCATGGGTAGGCTCGTCTTTGTCCAACCTCTCCGTCATTGCTTCGCAATGCCACCTCTCCTTGTAGGAGAGGCCTTGGCATACCGTAAAGCTTCACCTCTTCGCCAGAGGCTCCCCTACAAGGGGAGCTGGCGCGAAGCGCCTGAGAGGTTGTACGAAGGAGAGCCTAGCCGTGAATCGCAGCGAGGCTAAACCTCTCCGTCACGGCTGGCGGCGGTCATCGCTGTTGCCTATCGAGGGGAGGCCTTGGCATATCGGAAAGTGTTCTTATCAACTATTATAGAGTACTCCGGCGCATCGCGCAACCCTTATTCGTGATGGCTGCGGCGATAGAAGCGGGTACCGGAGCCACGGTCGGAGAACAGCTCCAGCAGGATGGAGTGCGGCACGCGGCCATCAATGATGACAGCCTCGTGGACGCCCTGATAGATCGCATCGGCCATGCCGCCGATCTTGGGGATCATGCCGCCCGCGATGATGCCGGCGGACTTGTAGCCCTCGATCTCGGAGACCTCTACCTCGGGGATGAGGGTGGATTCATCTTCCTTATCCCGCAGCAGACCCGCAATGTCGGTCATGGAGACGAGTTTTTCGGCCTTGAGCGCGATGGCGATCTGTGCGGCGGCGGTGTCAGCGTTGACGTTATACGCCTGGCCCAGGTCGTCCATGCCCACCGTTGCAATGACGGGGATATAGCCGCTGTCCAGCAGGCTGGAGATCAGCGTCGGGTCCACGTGGACGATCTCTCCCACATGGCCCAGCTGAGGGTCAAGCTCGGTGCAGCGGAGCATCTGGCCGTCCATGCCGCAGAGGCCGACGCCGCGGCCCCGCAGCTTTGCCACGAGGTCTTTGTTCACCTTACCGGCCAGCACCTGCTGGACGATCTCCATTGTGGCGTCGTCGGTGACGCGCAGGCCGCCCGCAAAGCGGCTCTCGACGCCCACTTTTTTGAGCATCTCATTGATGGCAGGGCCGCCGCCGTGTACCAGGACCACCCGCACGCCCAGCAGGGTCAGGGTGACAAGGTCGTTCATGACCGCGTTTTTCAGCGTCTCGTTGATCATGGCGTTGCCGCCGTATTTGATGACCATGGTCTTGCCGTGGTACTTCTGGATATAAGGGGTCGCCTCCGAGAAAAGGAGGGCCATTTCTTCGTTTTTCATTGCTGTTCTCCTTCTCAGGTGCGGTAGTCGCCGTTGATCTTCACATAATCATAGGTCAGATCGCAGCCCCATGCTTTTGCGGAAGCATCGCCGGTCCCCATATCCACCTTGACCAGAATATCGTGCTCGGCCAGGACCTTTGCGGCCTCGTCCTCGCTGTAGGGGTGGTAGGCGGCGTTCTCGCAGACGTAGATCTCACCGGCGGCGCTGGACAGCCAGACGCAGACCTTATCGATGGAAAAATCCCCGGGGGTGTAGCCGATGGCGCAGAGGATGCGGCCCCAGTTGGCGTCGCGGCCAAAGACAGCGGCCTTGAAGAGGTTGGAGCAGACCACGCTGCGGCTGACGGCGCGGGCCGTCTTGAGGTCGGGGGCGTGGGTGACTTCGCAGGTGATGAGGTGGGTCGCGCCCTCGCCGTCACCGGCGTGCTCAGCACACATATGCTCGGCGATGGCGGTCAGTGCAGCCACAAAGGCGTCGTAGTCGGCGTTTTCCTCGGTGATCTCCGGGTTGCCCGCAAGGCCGGAGGCCATGATGATCAGGGTATCGTTGGTGGAAGTGTCCAGATCGACGCTCATCTGGTTGTAGGTCCCGGGGACGACGGTCTTGAGGGCCTTTTCCAGCAGGGCGGGGGAGACGGCGGCGTCGGTGGTGTAGAATGCCAGCATGGTGGCCATGTTGGGGGCGATCATGCCGCTGCCCTTGCCGATAGCGCCCACCGTGCAGGTCTTGCCGCCCAGCTCAAACTGGATGGCATATTCCTTCTTGTGGGTGTCGGTGGTCATGATGGCCGTCGCCGCGTCGGCGCTGCCCTGTGCGTCAGCCGCCAGCTTGGCGGCGGCGGCAGGGATGCCCCGGGCAAAGGGGTCGATGACCATCGGCTGGCCGATAACGCCGGTAGAAGCGGGCAGGACATCCTTTGCGTCGATGTTCAGCGCCTTGCCCACCAGCTCACAGCATTCCTCCGCCAGTGCCACGCCGTTGGCGGCGCAGGTGTTGGCGTTGCCACTGTTGACCACGATGGCCTGTGCATAGCCGTCCGTCAGGTGGGCGCGGTCTACCTTGATGGGTGCGCCGCAGACCTTGTTGGTGGTGTAGACGCCGGCGGCGGCGCAGCGGACGTCGGCCTTGATGAGCGCCAGATCGTACTTTTCACTGTGATTTGCCCGGATGCCGCAATGGACACCGGCTGCTGCAAAACCCTTGGGCGCGCAGATGCCGCCCTCAACTTCTTTATACTGCATCTGAAAATCCCCCTAATTTCAAACCTCTCTGGCAGCGCGCCAGCGCTGACGGAGAGGTTACTCTAATCCTTCCGTTTCGTTCATTCCCAGCATCAGATTCATGCACTGGATGGCTGCGCCGGAAGAGCCTTTGCCCAGATTGTCGAACAGGGACACCAGCATCATCTGGTCGCCCGCTGCGTTGACGGTCATGTACAGCTCCATCCTGTCGCTGCCGGACAGGGCGTTGGAGTACAGACCATTCTCGGGAAGCGGCTCGTTGAGGGCGTGGACGGAAACGGTCGCGCCCTCCCTGTAATAGTCCGCAATGCCCGCGGCCACCGCCTCGGCGCTGGTGCCAGCCAGCTTGAGCTCCAGCGGAACGAGGACCTGCATTCCGCTGTAATAATCGCACACCACCGGCACAAAGGCAGGGGTGTGGGCGAGGCCGCTGATCTTCTGCATCTCAGGCAGATGCTTATGAGCGAGGCCCAGACCGTAGCTCTTGGGCGCATCCAGCTTGCTGTGAGCCGGACGGTCGGCGCTCTCGTACTCGGCGATCATCTTCTTGCCGCCGCCGGAGTAGCCCGAAATGCCGGTACAGCTGAACGGATAGTCCGCCGGGGCCAGCCCCAGCTCCACCAGAGGCCGCGCGATGCTGATAAAGCCGCTGGCATAGCAGCCGGGGACCGCCACACGATACGAATTTTTGATCTTCTCTTTCTGGCCCTTCAGCTCCGGGAAGCCGTAGTCCCAGGCCGCGTCGGTGCGGAAGGCCGTGGAGGTATCCAGCACCCTGACGTCCGGGCGGAGCAGAGGCATGACCTCTTTGGAGGCCGCATCGGGCAGGCAGAGGAAGGCGAGGTCGGCGGAGTTGATGACCTTCGCCCGCTCGTTCACATCCTTGCGGCCCTCAGCCGAGATGCTCAGCAGCTCGATGTCAGGCCGGGCGGCCAGACGGTCGGCAATGCGCAGACCGGTGGTGCCGGAAGAACCGTCGATAAAAACTTTTACGCTCATGCGTTTGCCGCCTTCCATGCGCCGAGCTGGGCGCCTGCCAGCTCGATCTGCTTCTTGACGCTGGCCTCGCTGGGACCGCCGTAGCTGGTGCGGCCCTCGCAGCACTTGATGAGGTCGATGGCGTCGTAGATGTCGTTTTCGAACAGAGCGCTGTAGCCCTTGAACTCATCGAGGGTCAGCTCTTCGAGGGTCTTATCCTTGCTGATGCAGTCGGAGACCATGCAGCCGGTGAGCTTGTAGGCGTCGCGGAAGGGCATTCCCTTCTTGGTCAGATAGTCGGCGCAGTCGGTGGCGTTGATGAAGCCCTTGGCAGCGGCCCGGCGCATATTGGCGGGCAGGGTCTTCATGGTGTCCAGCATGGGAGTGACCGTTTTCAGGCAGAGGTCCAGCGTATCGACGGCGTCGAAGATGGCCTCTTTGTCCTCCTGCATATCCTTGTTGTAGGCGAGAGGGATGCCCTTCATCATGACCAGCAGGGTGTTCAGATCGCCGTAGACGCGGCCCGTCTTGCCGCGGATGAGCTCGGTGACGTCGGGGTTCTTCTTCTGGGGCATGATGGACGAGCCGGTGGTGAAGGCGTCATCCAGCTCGATGAACTTGAACTCCCAGCTGCACCAGAGGATGATCTCTTCGGACAGGCGGGACAGGTGCATCATGCAGATGGAGATGGCGTTTGCCAGCTCGATGCAGAAGTCACGGTCGGACACACCGTCAAGGCTGTTGGGGCAGGGTGCCGCAAAGCCCAGCTTTTCGGCGGTGAACTGACGGTCCAGCGGGTAGGTCGTACCGGCCAGAGCGCCGGAGCCCAGCGGACACTGGGCGTCCATCCGGGCGGTGGCGTCCTCGAAGCGCTGCAGATCGCGCAGCAGCATCCATGCATAGGCCATCAGGGCGTGGCCGAAGGTGATGGGCTGGGCGCGCTGCAGGTGGGTGTAACCGGGCATGACGGCGGTGGTGTTCTCGGCGGCCTTCCTGCAGATGACCCTGACCAGCTCCACGATGTAAGCCTGCAGGGTGTGGCTGTAGTCCCGCAGAGTCAGGCGGATGTCCAGCGCCACCTGATCATTCCGGCTGCGTCCGGTGTGCAGGCGCTTGCCGGCGTCGCCGATGCGGGCGGTGAGGGTCTGCTCCACGAAGGTATGGACGTCCTCGGCGTTGGGGTCGATGGCGAGGGTGCCGGAGGCCAGGTCATCCGCGATGGAGGCCAGACCGCTCAGAATATCCTCGCAGTCCTTCTCGGAGATGATGCCCTGCTTTGCCAGCATGGCGGCGTGGACGCCGCTGCCGCGCATATCCTGCGCGATCATCCGCTGGTCGAAGCGGATGGAAGAGTTGAAGTCGTTGACACGGGAATCGACCGCCTTTGAGAAACGGCCCTTCCAAAGTTGTTCTGCCATTGTTAAATCCCTTTCATAAACCTCTCAGTCTCGCTTACGCTCGACAGCTCCCCTACCGAGGGGAGCCTCTGGCGAAGAGGGAAAGCTTTACGGTATGCCAAGGCCTCTCCTCGATAGGAGAGGTGGCAGCGCGTTAGCGCTGACGGAGAGGTTGTTCCTTATAAACGGCAAAGCCGCCGCAGGGGAAAAAGCTCCCGCGGCGGTGCCGCCAGCAATGATGCCGGTAATTTGAGCCTTCAGCGTGAAAGTGTAAAAAACACGCCAAAGGGGATGGTAAGCAGGTTATTCCTTGACCTCGGGCCAGTTTTTGGACAGCTTTGCGCGCTCCTTGATGGACAGGCCGAAGAGGTTGATGAAGCCGGCAGCATCGGACTGGTCATAGTCCTTATCCACGCCGAAGGAGGCAGTCTGCTCGTCGTACAGGGTGTATGGAGAGGTGACGCCGGCGTTGATCATATTGCCCTTGTAGAGCTTCAGCTTGACGTCGCCGGTGACGGTCTTCTCGAGGCTGTCGGCGAAGGCATCCAGCGCCTCACGCAGCGGGGTGAACCACTGGCCGTTGTAGACGATGTCGGCGTACTTCTGAGCCAGCTGAGCCTTGAAGTGTGCGCTCTCCTTGTCCAGAGTGATGGTCTCCAGAACATTGATGGCCTTGTACAGGATAGCACCGCCGGGAGTCTCGTACACGCCGCGGCTCTTCATGCCCACCAGACGGTTCTCGACGATGTCCAGCAGGCCGATGCCGTTCTCGCCGCCCACCTTGTTCAGGTACTCGACCAGCTCGACAGCGCCCATCTCCTTGCCGTCAACGGCGGTGGGGATGCCCTTCTCGAAGTGGAGGGTGATGTAGGTCGGGGTGTCGGGTGCCTGCTCGGGGGAAACGCCCAGCTCCAGGAAGCCGGGCTTATTGTACTGCGGCTCGTTGGCGGGGTTCTCGAGGTCGAGACCCTCGTGGCTCAGGTGCCACAGGTTCTTATCCTTGGAGTAGTTGGTCTCACGGTTGATCTTCAGGGGGATGTGATGAGCCTCGGCGTAGTCGATCTCCTCGTCACGGCTCTCGATGTCCCACTCACGCCAGGGAGCGATGATGGCCATATCGGGGCAGAGGGCCTTCAGGGTCAGCTCGAAACGCACCTGGTCGTTGCCCTTGCCGGTGCAGCCGTGGCAGATGGCGTCTGCGCCCTCCTTGATGGCGATGTCGGCCAGAGCCTTTGCGATGCAGGGACGTGCGAAGCTGGTGCCCAGCAGGTAGTCCTCATACTTTGCGCCGAACTTCAGGGTGGGGAAGATGTAGTTCTCGACGAAGTCCTTCTTCAGGTCGAGGACGTACAGCTTGGAAGCGCCGGTCGCCTTGGCCTTCTCTTCCAGACCGTCCAGCTCAGTACCCTGACCCACGTCGCCGGAGACAGCGATGACTTCGCAGTTGTTGTAGTTCTCCTTCAGCCAGGGAATGATGATGGAGGTATCCAGACCGCCAGAGTAAGCCAGAACAACCTTCTTAATATCTTCCTTTTTCATGATGATCGCTCCTTTGTATAATACACTTTTTACACTTTTGTTTGCCGCCCGGGCATCCCTCCCGGGGCGCTCGAGGCCTTGTCTTTCTGAGTACGCTTTTATTATACGCCAAGCGGTTTTTCCGTCAATGCAGAAAACCGCCAAACCTTGTGCAGATTTGGCGGTCCTTTTCTGTTATTTTGTATGTTTATGCAATATTTTCTAAATATATACAAATTTTATGCATCTTTAGTTTGTATATGCATGGCTGTATACAGTCCGGTTTATACATTCTGTCCGCCGTCGGCACGGGGTTGACGGCCCAGTTCCGGCAGGGTGCGGCGTTCGTATTTTTATTTATTCTTTTTCAGCCGTCCACCCGGCGCAGAGAGCCTCTTTCTGGGCCTTCGTCAGCTTTTTGAGGGCGATCTCCCGCCGGAGGGCGGCAGACTTGTCCGCACACGCTTCCAGGTAGGCAAAGCCCAGCGCGGTATGGGTGCGGGTATACCTTGCGCCTTTGCCGCTCTGGTGGGCCTTGAGGCGGGCTTCCGGGTCGTTCGTCCAGCCGGTATAAAGCTGGCCGCCTGCGCAGCGCACCATGTAGACGTAAGCTGTCTTTTCCGGCTTCTCAGATGCGGCCATTGTTCTTCAGCACCTGACGGCAGGCGGCGAGGGCCGTCTCCTTGTCCTTGGCCGTGATGAGGAAGCGGCTGGCGTGGCAGAAGCTGATGCCCTCGATGCCGCTCTTCTGCTCGATGACCTCCTGCGGCTGGCCGGCCCAGCTCTGGGGGAAGGGGAGCTTGGGCTTTTTGGTCTTGTGGTCGGTGACGCACTGGGCGCTCCAGCCGCCCCGCTGGCTGGGGTAGATGACGAAAAGGGCGTCGGTCTTGTACAGGCCGTTCTTCCAGGGCAGATAGCAGGGCAGCACCACGATGCCGTCGCGGGAGTTTTTGTATGCCTGCTGGACCTTCTCGTCGGCGCGGTTGACGGCGTTGGCGCTCTCGATCTGGTTCTCCAGGATCTGCTTTGCCACGGCCACGGCCTTGAAGAAGCAGGCGTCCTGGTCCTCTTTCGAGTCCCACACGGGATTGAAGAAGCCGATGGCGTCGCAGAGGCTGTTCTGCTCGCCGGTATTGTCGTTCAGATCGAGGGGCTGGATGAAGTTCTCATCAATGAGCCGGGCCTGACGCTCGCCTACAAGGCCGGGGCCGAGCACCCGCCACAGCAGGCCGAAGGCCGCGTAAGGGATGCCGTTGGGGCGGGTCTCGCGGGGCTCCTGATGGTGGTCGAACATGCCAAAGCCGATGTCGTACACGAGGCCGTCGAAGTCATCCGGCACCACGAAGCCGCGGGTTATTTTAATATCCGGGCGGAGGATCTGGAGCAGGGCAGTGGCGAACACGTCGTCGGCGTGGAACTTGCCTGCGTGGGTAAAGCCGTTTGCGGGTATTTTCATAGGGGGTTCTCCTCATTCTCTCATGCATTCTGTTGCACACAGTATAGCACATTCCCGGGCGGCGGACAACAAAAAGGAGCCGCCGCATGACGCAGCAGCTCCCATATTCTACAGAAAAATTTCTCAGTGGCTGGCCTGTGCCGCTTCAAACTCTGCCTGCGTCAGGATCTGATAATCCGCAGGGATGTTGAAGAGATTCTGGTCCACAGTGGTGCTCGTGACGCGGTACTCCACGATGGTGCGGCCCTCGGCCGCATCGGTAACGACATACTTGAGGTCATCGCCGACCAGGCAGTAGGAAACGGTGGCCGTCTGGCCGTTGGCATCGGTGACCGTGTAGGACAGGGCCTCGCAGTCCTGACCGTTCACATTCACGGTGGTCACGGTGCAGGGGATCTCCTGTGCTTCGCCTTTGTCAGCGGAGACTGCCTCGCTTACGCTCACAGTGGGTACTTCGCCCTTGACGGCCATCCTGGATGCATCGTCCACCAGATAGCCCTGACCGTCTTTCAGGATATAGACCAGACTGCCGGCGTCGCCCATATCCATCTTGATGTAAGCGTTGCCGTTGCTGCGGGCTGCGATCATGGTCTGGGTGGTGCCATCGGGGGCAGTGGTGACGATCTCCTGATACAGCTCTGCGCCGGTGCGCTGCGCGAGCGCGTTGTTGACGCGGGTCTCCACGGAGTCGCCGGGAGCCGCCATGCACACCGGCATCAGCACGGCGGCCATCACCGCAGCCACCAGCAGAGAAATAAGTTTCTGATACAGCTTCATAGAAAATTCTCCTGTCTTTCAGCTCATTTTGCAAAGGCGTTTTCCTCTTTTGCATTTGCATTATCTTACAACTTTTTCCGGGGCACTGTCAATCATCACATTTGCCCTCATGTCAAAAAACAGCCGCAGAGACGTTTATTTCTCTCTGCGGCTGCGGTTTGTAAAGTTTTTGTGGAAATCACTTCCGGCCCTTGCGGCTGGTCTTGGTGACGGCGCGGGCGGGGATCTTTGTCACAGCAGTGGTGGGCTTGACCGCCGGGCTGAGGTCAGGCTTCGGGGTCAGGGCCTTGGTGGTGGGCTCGCCCAGAGCCAGCACCTGGGAAAGCGCGGCCTGTGCGGCGGCAGCATCGCCGTCGGTGACGGCCAGAACATCGGAGTAGAACTGCTCCATCTCCTCGCGGGTGGAGAAGGTGGCGACGTACATCTGGTTGCCCATCGCGCCGGAGAGGGCGTCGGGGATGCGGTCCACCATCTTGATGTTCTTCTGGTACTTCTGCATGATCTGCTCATGGCTGTACACGAAGTTCTTGCCGTCGCGGCGGCCGGCGAAGGGGCAGTAGTAGTGCTCGCCCACGGGCATATCGGTGCCGCCGAAGGCGATCATGTCGGCCCAGATCTTATAGACGTTGGTGGAGCGGGCGAAGTTTATCATATCGGGGGTGAAGCCGCCGCAGGGGCGCATATTGACTTCGAGGGCCACGATCTGGCCCTTTTCGCCCATGCTGGCCTGGTTCTCGGTCATCCGGAAGAACTCGAAGTGGACGAAGCGGCTCTTGACGCCGAAGCTCTTGACGACGGCACGGCCTGCGGCGCGGGTGTCCTCGGGCAGGTCCTTGATGATATAGTAGATGGAGTTGTCGTTGTCGTTCACGATGTCCATGATGGACATGGGACTGACGTTTCCGGCCTCAAAGATGGGGTTGCCGGAGGCGTCGATGATGGCGTCGTAGCTGTTGACCTCGGCGCGGACGAACTCCTCCATGATGTAGGAGACGTCCGGGTGATTCTCGGCCTTGCAGGCGAGGAAGGTCTTCAGCTCTTCGTCATTGGACAGCTTGTGGGTATCGGAAGCGCCCACGCCGTTGTCGGGCTTGACCACCACGGGGTATCCCACCTGCTTGATGAAAGCCTTGCAGCCGTTGAGATCGTCCACCATGTGGTAGCGGGCGGTGGCGATGCCGGCCTTCCGGTAGTACTCCTTCATCTTGCTCTTGTACTTGATGCGGGGCATATCCTCGGTCTGGAAGCCGGAGGTGATGTGGAAGTCGGTGCGCAGGGCAGCGTCCCGCTCCAGCCAGTATTCGTTGTTGGACTCCAGCCAGTCGATGCGGCCATACTTGAAGATGAAGAAGGCCACAGCGCGGTAGACCTCGTCGTAATTCTCGAGGCTGCCGACCTTGTAGTACTCGTTCAGGCTGTCCTTCAGCTCCGGCTTCAGCTCATCGTAGGGCTGGTCGCCGATGCCCAGCACATTCATGCCGTCGTTCTTCAGCTCCCGGCAGAACTGCCAGTAGTTTGTCGGGAAATTCGGGGAGATAAAAATAAAATTCTGCATAATTTCGCGTCTTCTTTCCTTGAATATCCTCTATAGCCCTCTCAGTCACCTTCGGTGACAGCTCCCCCAGAGGGGGAGCCACTGGCGTACCGGTCAGGCTCGCCCAAAACGAGAAAGGCCCTTTATTTCCGAAACGGCAGCGCCTTGCTGTCACGGGCAGCAGCAGCCAGACAAAGCGCATTGTGCAGACGCACCTGCCCTCGTAAGCAAGGCCCGCTCTTTTGAGTCATATTATACTTTCAGCGTTCAGCTCATCTCTTCCCGGCCTGCCAATGGCTCTCCCTATGGGAGAGCTGGCGCGCCAGCGCCTGAGAGGGCTCTCACCCCAAAATATACGGCATGTAATAAACCGCCTGCTTATACCACCAATCCCAGTCGTGCTTGACGTCGTGGCCCCACAGGTCCACCCAGACAGGGATGTTCTTTGCCTCAAAGATGCGCTTGAGCATCCAGGTGGTGTCGGGCTGCTCCCATGCGCCCTGACCGCAGCAGATGACAGCCTTCTGGTTCCGGTACAGCTCCATATAGGGGTGATCCTCCGGGAAGTTGCGCATATAGTCCACGGGAGAGTTCATATACACCAGCTCATCCATGTAGTCGCCGAAGCCGTAGTGGGCGGTGTAGATGCCGCTGAGGGCCAGACAGCCGCAGAAGATGTCGGGCCGGCGGAGGTAAAGGTTGACCGCATGGGTCGCGCCGAGGCTGCAGCCGAAGGCGATGACGCCGGGCAGGTCATCCCAGCCGTTGCGCTCCTTGGACAGATAGCGCAGCTTGGGGACAGCCTCATCCACGATATAATGCAGCCACTGCTCATACCGGCGGATGCGCCAGTAGGGGTCGCCATTGGTGTCCGACCAGGTCTCCTTGTCCAGCGTGTCGATGGACATGACCATGAGCTGGCCCGACTCGATCCAGGGTGCAAGGGTGTCGGCCATGTGGAAGTCCTCGAAGTCGAAGAAGCGGCCGTCCTGACAGGGGATATACAGCATGGGCCGTCCCCCGTGTCCGTAGACTTTGCACTCCATCTCCCGGCCCAGCGCCGGACTGTATTCCTTGAAATACTGCATTTCCATACGCTTTCCTCCTCCGTTTGGTTCAATCAAGCTCGTACATCAGGGTGTGGAACAGAAAGGGCAGCTGCTTTTCCCAGCTGGCTTCGCTGTGGCTGCCGCCCGGCACGACGCGGGCCGTCAAGTTGATGCCCCGGGCAAAGATCCTGCTGCACATCTCGCCGAAGCCCTTCCGCATCCCGTCGTGGTTGCCCATCTCCTTGGAGCCGTAATCCATGTAGAGCACGGTACCTGGGGCCAGCTTGCAGCGGCCCACCAGCGCCGTCAGCGCCTCCGGAGCCACCCACAGCGAGGGCGAGAGCGCCGCCGCACGGCCAAACACATCGCTGTACTCCAAAAGAGCGTACAGGCTCATGAGGCCGCCCATGGAGCTGCCGCCGATGAAGGTATGAGCCCGGTCGGGCTGGGTGCGGTAGTTGGCGTCGATGCAGGGCTTGAACTCGTGGACGAACCAGTTCAGGGTGTCCTTGCCTTTGCCGTCGAAGTGGCCGTACTGCTTATCGTCGAAGCGGTAGGGCGAATACTCCACCAGACGCTCATTGTTGGCACCGGCGTTGCACTCCACCGCCGCCACGATGAGGGGCGTATCGGTGTAATCCAGATAATCCGCCATGCCCCAGCTCTTGCCGTAGGTGGCGTCCTCGTCGAAAAACACGTTCTGCCCGTCGAACATATACAGCACCGGATACCGCCGGTCAGGATCAGCCTCGTACATGGTGGGCAGATAGACATAGGCCCGGCGCTCTTCTTCGCCGCCCACAGCGGGGTAGCGGATGCTCCACTTCTTTATCATCTTTTCATTCCCTCTCGTTTTTCAGGTGTACTTTAAGTGTATCACCCGCGGCAGAGAATTGCAATCCGCACCGGATACAGCAAACGCCGCCGGGCGTACAGCCGGGCGGCGTTCATAAGCCTTTCGGCTCTTAGTACTTCTTCTCCACAGGGACGATCCAGCCCTTGGTATCGGGGATCTTGCCCCACTGCATCCCGGTCATGGTGTCATAGAGCTTCTGGGTGACAGGGCCGATGCTGCCGTCGCCGATGTAGGCGTGCTCGCCCTTCCAGACCAGCTCCTTGACGGGGGAGACGACAGCGGCGGTGCCGGTGCCGAAGACCTCTTCCAGCTTGCCGTCGCGGGCCGCCTGCATGATGTCGGCGATGGCCAGCTTGCCCTCGACGACCTCATAGCCCCAGTCCTTCAGCAGCTCGATGCAGCTGCGGCGGGTGACGCCGGGCAGGACGGTGCCGACGGTGGCGGCGGTGTAGACCTTGCCGTCGATCTTGAACATGATGTTCATGCTGCCGACTTCCTCGACGTACTTCTTCTCGACGCCGTCCAGCCACAGCACCTGAGCGTAGCCCTGCTCCTCAGCCAGCTCGCCGGCCTTGATGGAAGCAGCGTAGTTGCCGCCGCACTTGGTGAAGCCGGTCAGACCGGGAGCGGCACGGATGTACTCGTCTTCGACATAGATGCGCACGGGGTTGATGCCCTCGGCGTAGTAAGCGCCCGACGGAGCGCAGATGATGCAGAAGATGTAGTGCCTGGAAGCGTGGACGCCCAGACCCACATCGTTTGCGAACACGAAGGGACGGATGTACAGGGAAGCGCCGTCAGCGTGAGGCACCCAGTCACGGTCCACATCCACCAGAGCCTCGACGGCCTGGATGTAATCCTCAACCGGGATCTTGGGGATGCACAGACGGTCAGCAGAGTCCTGCATACGCTTTGCGTTGCACTCGGGGCGGAACAGCTGGATGGTGTCATCCGCAGTGCGGTAAGCCTTCATGCCCTCGAAGATCTCCTGTGCATAGTGGAACACGACCGTAGCGGGGTCCAGCTGGAAGGGTGCGTAGGGGACGATGCGGGCGTCATGCCAGCCCTCGCCCTCGGTGTAGTCCATAACGAACATATGGTCGGTGAACTTCTTGCCAAAACCCAGCTTAGACTCGTCCTGCGGCTTTTCCTTCGGGCAGGTAGTACGAGTGATCTTGATGTCCAACATGATAAATTTCCCTCTTTTCTGGTCTCACACAGCGCCGCGCGGGCTGCACGCCCTGCGCCAAATATGCCGAATGTTGTTTTCTATTATAATGCCGTGAAACGGATTTGCAAGCAACCGAAAAATGTTTCATCTTTGGGGCAGTCAAGTTGCCACAAATTATGACCTTATCGGTGTTCAAAAGCGGAAAAACATGATACAATAGAGTATGTATGTGGATTTTTCGCCGAAAGGAGCTTGCGTTATGATACAGGGTGTTATTTTTGATATGGACGGGCTGATGTTCGACAGCGAGCGCATCTGGAGCATCTGCTGGGAGCCGGCACTGGCAAAATTCGGCCTGCCCTGCAAGGACGGCCTCTCGCAGGCTGCCCGCGGCACCACCAAGGCCGGCAGCTGCGATGTGCTGCGGCGCTTCTACGGCGAGGACTGCCCCGCCATGGGCATCGTGGAGGAGCTGTACCGGCTGGCCTATGAAGCCTTCAACAAGCCTGTCCCCAAAATGCCCGGCCTCGACGAGCTTCTGGCCTGGCTGGACGAACATCACATCCCCATGGCGGTGGCGTCTTCCAGCCCCATGACCGTCATCGAGGGACATCTGGAACACTGGGGCCTCGGCCATTACTTCAAGGCCGTCATCTCGGGCGAGCAGCTGACACGCTCCAAGCCCGCGCCGGACATCTTCCTGCTGGCGGCGCAGAAACTCGGCACCGAGCCTGCAAAGACGATGGTGCTCGAGGACAGCTACAACGGCGTCCGGGCCGGCGCGGCAGGGGGCTTTGTCACCGTGATGGTCCCCGACCTCTCGCCCGCCACCGACGAGATGCGCAGGATCTATGCCTGCGAGTGTGCCTCGCTCCACGAGGTGCGCAGAAAGCTCGAAGACGGAGAGCTATGAGCCGCGGCAGACCCGCACCACCTGTGAAATTTCAACATATCATCTGACAAATATCAATAAACCCCGTCATAACCCGGCTTGCTCTCTCAGCCGTTTCCAAACCTGAAGCGCTCTCTGAAATACATTATAATAGTGGGGAAACGACTGATTTCCTGCGCTATGAATGGAGTTTGCATCATGAAGAATGATCCTTCCCGGTTCGGGCATATCATCCAGCTTTTCACCGTCCTTCTCACAGCCATCCTTATCGGCCTGTTTTTCGCTGTCCTCGTGCTGGTGGGCAAGATACAGGGTACGGCCCGGGTCGTCAACTACGCCGGCCTCGTGCGCGGCAAGACCCAGCTCATCGTCAAGCTCGAAATTTCCGGCACGCCGGAGGATGCTCTCCTCGGCGATATGGCCTCCTACATCGAAGGCCTCCGCTTCGGCAGCAGCGAGCTGAATCTGGTGCGGCTGGACGACGCGGATTTTCAGGCCAAGATGACCGCTCTTTCCAGCGAATTCGACGACCTGAGGAACGAGCTCATCCTTGTCCGTCAGCGCGGCTACGCCGAGACAGCCATCATCGCCAAGAGCGAGCATTTCTTCCAGACCTGCGACGAGGCCACCCACCTGGCCGAGGTCTACTCCCAGAAGCGGGCCACGGCCCTCGACTTTCTGGAAAAAGTCATCCTCGCGGACATCGTGGGGCTGCTGCTTTTGTTCGGTTATCAGATCTTCAAGGCCCTGCGGTACGCGGCCATGAACCGCATCCTGCAGCGCAAAGTCTACCTCGATGAGGCCACCGGCCTGCCCAACAAGAACAAGTGCGAAGAGCTTCTGGACGCGCCCGACCCGCCGGACGGGAGCACGGCGCTCTGCGTCTTTGACCTCAACAACCTGCGCACCATCAACAATACCATCGGCCACGACAAGGGCGACGAGTACATCCGCTCCTTTGCCGAACAGCTGCGTCTGGCCGTGCCGTCCCGGCACTTTGTGGGCCGCGACGGCGGCGACGAGTTCATCGCTATCCTCTACGGCGTGGACTGGGACGGCGCACAGGATGTGCTGCGCAGCATCCGGGCGCAGGCGGCAGAGTATTCCCGCCAGCACCCCGAGATGCCCCTGAGCTACGCGGCAGGCTGCGCCATCGCCAGCGACTTCGAGGGCAGCACCCTGCGGGAGCTGTTCCGCCACGCCGACAAGAATATGTATGTGGACAAAAACCGTGCAAATCGCGAGGAGGCCGAGGCCCGGAAGCTGCAGGACCAGCAGCTTCTGCATTGGGTCAACGCCCATGGGTATCAGTTCTCGAACTGCCTCTATTGCGACGCCCTGCTGGACCAGTACCGCGTCCTGCGCACCTCATCGGGCTTCTTCCTTGCTGACAACGGCAGCTATTCGGGTGCAGTGGAGCAGATCGTGGACGAGTACGCCGCCTCCGCCGCCCGCAAGACGATGCGGGAAGCGCTGCAGCTGAGCACGCTGTCTGCCGCCCTCAGTGCCGAGCACCCCAAGCAGGAGCTTGAGCTGGATTTTGAGACCGACGGCGTGACCCGGCGCGGGCGGCTGACCCTCCTGTTCTGCGACGCCGACCTCCATGGGCGGCTGCACCACTTCCTCGTGGGCTTCGAGTATTTCCGGGACAAGAGCACCGCCTTCGACGAGCGCCAGCCCCTGACCCAGTATTACGAGCAGATGAAGCACTCCCTGCTGGAAAACGACAACTATGTGGAGGCCCTCATCGACGCGAACGACGCCCTGTTCACTGTGGACCTGACCCACGGCCAGCTCGAGCAGATCTTCTACCGGACTACCGCGCTGCGGCAGTTCGATCTGCAGATGACGCTGCCCTGCTCCTACGACGACTACTGCGCCCAGCGCCGTCACTTCGTCACTCCTGAGACGCTGGAAAACTACCGCATCGTGGACGCGGCGTCAAAACTGCTGGAGCGCTTCCACTCGGGCTTCAAGTACGTGACGGTGGAGTACCGGGAGCAGACCTCCTGCGGCGAGCCGATCTGGCTCCAGAAGACCGTCCTCATGGCGCAGGATACCGTCTTTGATGCGGCCTCCGGGCGGGAGATGCCGGTCATCCACGGCATCATCCTCTTCCGGGACACCTCCATCTTCCATGCACAGGAGCAGGCCGAGAATCAGCGCCTGCAGGAAGCTTTTGAAGAAGCCGACTCGGCCAGCAGGGCCAAGACCGCCTTCATGAACCGGATGAGCCACGACATCCGCACCCCCATCAACGGCATTCTCGGTATGCTGGACATCCTCCGCTCCAACCGGGACGATGCCCGGAAGGTGGACAGCTGCCTTGATAAAATAGCCCTCTTCGCCCACCATCTTCTGGCACTGGTCAACGACGTGCTGGACATGAGCAAACTGGAGGCCGGGCAGATGGTGATGGAGCAGGAGCCCTTTGACATCGAGGTGCTGATGCACGACGTCTCGTCGCTGGTGGAGGCACAGATAGAAAAGGACGGCCTGACCCACCGCCGCCACCGGGAAAACGTCCAGCACACCGCCCTCGTGGGCAGCTCCCTCAAGCTGCGGCAGATCATGGTGAACCTGTTCAGCAACGCCATCAAGTACAATAAGCCCGGCGGGGCCATCGACACCTATGCCAAGGAGCTATCCTGCGACGGCACCACCGTGTGGTACGAGTTCCGCATCACGGACACCGGCATCGGCATGAGCCGGGATTTCGTGGAGAACCAGCTGTTCAAGCCCTTTACCCAGGAGTCCGCCGACGCCCGCACCCAGTACAGGGGTATCGGCCTCGGGATGTCCATCGTCAAGGAGCTGGTCAGCCAGATGGGCGGCAGCATCTCTGCCGAGAGCCAGCCGGGGGAGGGGACTGCCTTCACCTTCCGGCTGCCCTTCCTGCTGGACAAGAACGCCGCCGCAAAGCCCCAGCCCAAACCCACCGACAACGGGCGGCTGGACGGGATGCGCATCCTGCTGGTGGAGGACAACGACATCAACATGGAGGTGGCCGAGTTCCAGCTCACCAGTCAGGGCGCAGCGGTGGACAAGGCATGGAACGGCCGGGAAGCCGTGGAGCGCTTTGCCGCCAGTGCGCCGGGCGGGTATCAGGCCATCCTCATGGATGTGATGATGCCGGTGATGGACGGCTTCGAGGCGTCCCGGGCCATCCGCGCCCTCGACCGGCCCGACGCCGCCACCGTTCCCATCCTCGCCATGACGGCACAGGCCTCCGACGAGTGCGCCCAGTCCTGCCATCAGGTCGGCATGAATGGCCGTCTCGTCAAGCCTCTGGACGCCAAAAAGCTGGCAAAGAGCATCCGGGAGGCTGTACAAAACAAGCAGTAAAGGAGACGTTCTCATTAACGGCAAACAATGCCCACCCACTGTGGTTTTTCCACAGATGGGTGGGCATTCTGCATTTTCGGACCGGCTGGGACCCTTTTTCGATGATCTCGCTGGGGTGTGACCACGGCAGGCCGTTCAGCCGCCCACCATGATATCAATGATCTCGTTGTTGGTCTCCTTCATACCCTGCCTGCCAAGACGGCCCACATTCTTGAGGGAGTTTTCTACGCCCTTGGCCACAATGCCGTCACCGGCGCGGAACTGATTGCCGCGGATGTACATATTGTAGCCCAGCAGACCGGCCTCCACCGCAGTTGCGATCTTTGCTGCGCAGGAGGCCTTGGCGCCATCGCAGATGACGCCGGAAACCACCGCCAGTGCATTGACGACCGTATGGATGACGGCATCATAGTCACCGCCGCAGAGATAGGCGATACCGGCACCCGCACCAGCGCCCGCGCTGATAGCGCCGCAGTAGGCAGACAGGCGGCCAATGGGGGTCTTTTCGTGGATGGTGGTCAGGTTGGAGAGGGTCAGCGCCCGCAGGAGCTTTTCGTCGCTCACGCCCAGCTCCCGGGCATAGACAATGACCGGTACAGAGGCAGTAATGCCCTGATTGCCGCTGCCGGAGTTGATGACCACCGGCTGCTCACAGCCGTTCATGCGGGCATCGGAACCGGCTGCGGCGTATGCCTTGGCACGGACTCTTACATCATTGCCCTCCATATCCAGCAGCACACTGCCGATGTTGGCACCGTAGCTGCCCCGCAGACCCTCCTCGGCAATGGCCATGTTGCACCGGATCTGCGGTTCCAGAATGGAACGGACATCCTCCACGTCCACCGTGCTGGCAAAGTCCCAGATATGCTCCATATCCAGCAGGCTGCGGTCGGTCAGGGTCTCCTCGTTATCTCCGTGTACCGGAATGTCCACCAATACCTCGCCGTCCTTTTCCACATGGACGATATTGGTGTGGAACACCGCAATGCGCACCTGTGCGGAATGCTCCCCCTTCCAGACCGTGAGGATGATATCAAAGGTGACGCCGTTCTCAACGTGCCGCACCTTGATATCCGTCTGGTCAAGGTACGCGCGGATGGCTTTGGTCTGCTCCGGGGTCACATCGGCAATGACCTCCAGCTTCTTTTCCTGCTTGCCGGCCACGATGCCCGCAGCAGCGGCGGCTTCCAGACCCTTCATGTTATCCGTGTTGGGCACGATGACCGACTTGACATTTTTGATCATGCTGCCGCTGGCTTCCACCAGCACTTTGTCCGGCAGCTCGCCCAGCGTATTGCGGGCAGCAGCGGCGGCATAGGCCACGGCGATAGGCTCGGTACAGCCCATAGCCGGGATCAGCTCCTCCCGCAGGATATCAATATAAGCCTGGTATCTCTTATCCGTCTTTTCCATTCTAAAAACCTCGGTTTTCTTTTTTACAGCGTACTTACAGGTAGAACACTGCGCACAGAGCGGTGGTGACGACACCGAAGATGATCAGCATGGGGAAGCCGCACTTGAGGTAGTCCTTCACAGAGTAGCCGCCTGCTTCCCAGACCAGCAGGTTGGGTGCAGTGCCGAAGGGGGTAACAAAGGCACCGGAGGCGCACACAGACACGGACATGGCACCGGCCAGCGGGTTGATGCCTGCGGCCTGGCACAGCATGATGGCGATGGGCAGCACCAGAACGGTGGCAGAGGAGTTCATCAGGAACTGGGTGGTCAGCAGCATCAGGAAGGTGATGGCGCCCAGCAGAACGATGGGAGGCAGGTTGCTCAGCACGGGGCTGATGGCATTGACCAGGTACTCAGCGGCGCCGCTGCTGACCAGAGCCTTGCTCAGGGGGAAGATACCGCCGACGATGAAGATGGTGGAGGTGGGGAAGGCCTTGATGGCCTCGTCCAGGCTGATGCAGCCGGTGACGACGACGAGGATCGCGCCGATGACGCCTGCAATGTGCATGGGGACGATGTTGGTAGCCATAGCAACCAGAACGCCGATGAAGATCACAGCGACCAGAACCATCTTTTTGGTGTCGTACTCTGCCGTGCGGTCGCCGCCCTTGATCTCAATGTCCTTATCCGGCAGCAGCTTTGTGCCGCAGAAGCACATGTACAGTATGCCGCACACCAGCAGGGGCAGGCCGATCTTGGTGTACTCGAAGAAGCCGAACTCCCGCAGGCCCATATCCTTCAGGATGCCGTTTGCCACGATGTGGGGGGTGGTACCCACCAGCGTGATGGTGCCGCCCAGAGAGGCGAAGAATGCCAGAGCCATCAGCAGCTTGGACTTCTTGACGCCAGCCTTGGAGGCCATGGAGCTGACGATGGGCATCAGACAGGCAGTGGAGCCGGTATCGTTCAGGAATGCGGACAGGCCGCCGGCCACAAGGCCGGTGCCCAGCAGCAGGCCCTTTTCGGTCTTGCCCAGCAGACCGATGATCTTGCCGCCGATAAAGTCGGCCAGACCGGTCTTGAAGAAGGCCTCGCCAACGACCACCAGACCCATGAAGAACACGATGGTGGTGTTGCCGAACTCGGTGTAGGCGCTGCCGGCATTGATAACGCCGGTGGCGGCCAGTGCTGCGGGGATGGCCGCGCCGAGGATGACCAGCGGGACCTTCTGAGAGATCAGCAGGACCATGGTGATCACAAGGATGACGCAGGTAATGATCGCTTGTGTTGTCATAACAGTGATACCTCCAAAATGAATTGTACGATTTGTGCGGTGGTTTTTCAAGACGTTTTATTGTCTATATGTAAAGACAACTTATCAACCTGACGTAAGTATAGCCGTGATATTCTCTGTTGTAAATTGTGAGTAGTCCCAATTTATTCGTCGAAAATTCTCTGTTCTGCCAAAAGCAGTCCCTTTTTTGTAAAAACAGGACGGATCTGCCACGCAGCTCCGTCCCAAAGCGTATAGAACCATCTCCACGCAAAAAAGGCTGCCGCACAGCGCACTGTGCAGCAGCCTCCGGGTACTTATTTTGTTTTTTCGGAGAGAAAACGCTCAGAATTCCAGCGTGATGAAGGGACGGTTCTCCTTGGGCATGGAGACCGTGGTGGTGACCGCCAGCACCTGATTCCCGTGATATAAGAAGGTATCCCAGCTGAACAGCTTCTCCGGCGGCGCGTTCAGCAGAGAAAGCTCCATATCCGAGGTAAGGGGCGTGTCCACAAAAATGCGGATGTGGGTCGGCTTTTCATTGAAATAGCGGCAGATATAATCGTGCAGGAAAAAGGTCTTCAGCGCCTCGCAGTCAAACGTGTGATCCTTGCACACCGACAGCGGAACATAGCTGTAATCCACCTCATCCACCTCGCTGCTCACATCCACACAGCGAACGATCTTATAGACATAGGGGTTTTCTGCCGTCAGGCCCAGCTTCTGGCACAAAGCGGCATCCGCCTTGATGACCCCATGCTCCAGCAGGCGGTGCGGCTTGTTGTTGGAGTGTTCAAAGGGTGCGATCTTGATGCCGCCGGAAAATGCCATAGGGCTGGAAAAGGACTGGCCCGGGACAAACCGGACAAAGGTACCCTTGCCCTGTACCCGCTCCACAATGCCGCTGTTGGCCAGCTCCTTGACGGCAGTATTCACCGTCAGGCGGCTGACATCAAACTGTCTGGCAAGCTCGGTCTCTGAAGGGATCTTGTCCCCGGCCGCATACTCTCCGGACTCGATCTTTTGCAGGATATAGTTCTGGATCTGAACGTATTTGGGCGCATAGGAGTAGTTCTCGTCCGCCATAATCTTTCCTCTCTTCCCATCTCCTGTCCGCTCTTTCACAGCTTGCAGACAGACAAAGCTCTCTATTCATGCAATCGGTCAGCATACAGACAGGAGGAAGTGAAAAAAGAAGATCAATCGTTGGAATGTGCGGCCTCAATAAAGGCGCGCAGCTCCTCATCATAGGTATTGGTGGCCAGCGAGCAGTCCGGTGCCAGCACAAAGGGGATGTCCTTCATCCGCTTCAGGGTATTGCGGGTCAGCGCAGCGATCTCCTCGGCCTTGTGCTGACCGAACAGCCGCTCGTCACAGCCGCCCATCGGAGTGATGGACTTGTCCAGCCACTGGGGTGCGGTGTCCAGCTTGGGGTTGCCGGCAGCGCTCTCGGGCCAGTGCAGGATGTCGATGGGGTAGTGCGCAAAATACTCCGGGTTCACCTCAAGGCCGCAGGCGTGGACCATGATCTTGCAGGGCTTCAGCGCCTCCATCATCTGCAGATCATAGGGTTTGACAAACTCTTCCCACTCCTCCTTGGTCAGGTAGGTGGAGCGGGACAGGCCGGTGGCACCGTAGAACACGCCGTACAGGCCTGCATCCTCGATGAGGTGCTTAGAATAATCGGCCATCGTATCGGTGATGTTCTGCAGGGTCTTGTGGATCAGCTCCGGCTGCTCGTGCATCAGGGTCATCATCAGGTCGTCACGGCTTGCGGCGCGGTAACGGCCAATGGGGTTGACGGCGCACAGCTTCTGCAGGACGCTGGTGGGGCACATCATGGTCTGGAACATGGGGATGTCCTCGTTCAGACCAGCCTTCATCTTCCGAATGACCTCGATCTGCTCTGCAAACACCCCCTGATCGCCCGGCAGCACCGTGATCTTTTCCAGATCCGCCACACCGCTAATGGGGTCCTTTACCACCTTGGGCAAAACACCCTCGTAGTCGTTGTAGTCGAACTGACCGCCCCATGCCTCCTCATAGTAGGAAGCACGCGGCTGCAGCTTGACATAGTCCCAGTCGTAGGTGTTCTGCCATTTCAGCATCGTTTCTACAAAGAGGTCCGCGCCGCTGTGCTCCTTCTCGGTGAAATGACGCCACGCCGATACCGGCGGACGGTCTGCCAACTCATGGTTCAGAACTGCTTCAAATCTTTCTTTTTTCGTCCACATAGTAAAACTCTCCGTTCGTTTTTTGGTTTCTCAGGTTGATAAGTTGCCAAACAACGAGAAAGAGTTCTGTATGCTATTCATTTGTATCATAGCATACTTTTGCTTTGAGGGCAATGATTATTTCGTAGTTTCGCCACCTGCCTTCTTATTGCTGCGGTTGTTGTAAACATAGACCATAACAGAAGCGGCTGCCACCAGTGCGCCGCCGATCACAGAGGTAAATTTTACCGGCTCGCCCAAAATAAAGAAGCCCAGGATCATGCTGAAGATGATGCCGGAGTAGTTGTAAATGCTGATCTCCGAGGCCGGAGCAAAGCGATAGGCATAGGTGATAAAGGCCTGTCCCAAGGAGCCGAACACGCCGATGAGCAGCAGCAGTACCGCCTGCTTGAAGCTGGGCACCACAAAATCCTTCAGCATAAAGGGGATAGAAGCAATGGCGCTGAAGGTGGAAAAGTGCATCATGACCGTCAGGCCGTCCACCTTGCCCTTAAAGAAGGAGAGAAAGGTGTAGGCGACACCGGAGGTCACGGCCGACAAAAATGCCACCACCAGCGGGAAGGGGTTGGACTCAAAGCTGGGGCGGAACACGATAAAGGCACCCGCCATGGAAAGTGCCAGCGCCGGGATCTGGATCTTGGGCAGCTTTTCTTTCATAAAGATGACGGCCAGAATGGTGACCCAGATAGGGGAAGTTTTGTTCAGGATCGTCACATCGCCCTGCGCCGCATGGCTGGAGGCATAGAACAGGGTGATCAGGCCCAGAAAGCCAAAGAACGACCGCCCGAACAGATAGGGCTGATACTTGGCCGGGCCAAACAGCGAGCCCTTTTTGCGCAGAATGATGATTGCCGAAACGATCAGCACGAACGAATTCCGCATGAAGATCTGCTCCATCGTGGGGATCTCGCGGCTCAGCCGCACCACCACCTGCATGGATGCAAAGCACAATGCAGACAAGATCATATAAAGAGCACCTTTTTGTCTCTGAGTCATTGAATATCTCCTTAACCTGTTTCTATCCAAAGCGGCATTCGAACGCCTTTCGTCGTGATGCCTTGTTGTTTCCATGTTCGATTATATACTTGTCTTGATGTCTTGTCAATATGAAATTCCATCTTTTCCGTCTTGAATCTTCTGGAGATAAGTCTCACTCTTTCCGCGGCCGTGCACTCATGGCTCACAAAACAGAAAAGCCATGAAATCTTTCGATTTCACGGCATTTTCTGGCGCAGTAAAGCAATCCAAAGCCGAGCCCTTTCCCTCGGATGCAGCTTCTGTCGCTTCTCCACCGGATAAACTCTTCCGTGACCTTGGGCTTTGCCAGCTTTTCTTCCGCAATGCGGGCTTACAGCTCCATGACTTTGGCGATGATGGACTCCATAGCGTCATCTTCCACCAGCTTCATGGTCTCGCTGATCGCCAGATCTTCCAGCTACTGTTTCCGCACGGACTTTTTATCGCGGGTCTTTTTCTTCTTGGCGGCGGCACACTTATAAAAAGCCGCCCTCATTCTCAGATCGTCCAGTTCTGGCTTGCCGACTGCAGATCCACCATGTGGGCATACAGTCCCTTCCGGGCGTACAGCTCTGCCGGGCTGCCCTGCTCGGCCACGATGCCGCCCGACAGCACCACCACCTGATCCGCGCCGGCTACGGTGCGCATCCGGTGGGCGATGATGAGGACGGTTTTGTGTTTTATGAGCCGGGACAGAGCCTCCTGAATGGCAGTTTCGTTTTCCACATCCAAGCTGGCGGTGGCCTCGTCCAGCAGGATGATAGGCGCATCCTTCAGGAAGGCGCGGGCGATGGAAATGCGCTGACGCTCACCGCCGGAAAGAGCGCAGCCGTTCTCGCCGATGTTGGTGTTCCACTTGTCCGGCAGCTTTTCGGCAAATTCCTCGCAGTTTGCCAGCTTTGCCGCCGCAAGGACCTCCTCGTCGGTGGCACCCTTGCGCCCCAGACGGATGTTTTCGAGGATCGTGTTGTCAAACAGGGTCACATCCTGAAAGACGATGGAATACAGGCTCATGAGCTTTTCCGGGTCGATTCGGGAGACATCCATGCCGCCCACGGTGATGCTGCCCTTCTGGTAGTCCCAGAACCGTGCTGCCAGCCGGGAAACGGTAGTTTTTCCGCCGCCGGAGGGGCCTACCAGCGCCGTGACCTCCCCCTGCTTTGCGGTAAAGGAAACGTCCCGCAGCACCGTCTCGCCGGAGTTATAGGCAAAGCCCACATGGTCGAACACGATATCGCAGCCCTGATTGGTCAGCTGCTCGCTGCCGGTCTGCAAGGGAGCGTCCAGGATCTCATTCATGCGTCCTACATTGGTGCGCATGGCAATGACCGCCGCCAGATTCTGCAAGGCACCCTGCATGGGGTCGTACATCCGGGATGCCGCCATCAGGAACAGAAACAGGGTCAGCACGTCGATGCCGCCCTGCACCAGCAGCACCGAACCGGTGAGCGCCACCGACGCAATACCCAGCTTGAGCACCATGCTGGCGGAGCACACAAGCAGCGCTGTTTCCAGCTCTGCCACAATAGACTGCTTTTCCACTGCCCGGATTTTGTCGGAAAGGCCGGACAGATACCGCTGCTCCGCATTGCTGGCTTTCAGGTCCCGGAGGGTCTCGATGTACTCCTGAATGCCGTCCGCACAGGCCATTTTCGCGGCCATGGTCCTGGCCTGCACCTTATCCTGTACCCGATAGCTGCCCACCACGATGGCAGCGGATACCGGAATGACCCACAGCGCCGCCAGTGCCATCCGCCACTCAAAGGCAAACAGGCTCAGGGCAATGAGCACGGTGGAGATGAGGGAGCCGAACAGACCGGGGATGAGGTGGGAGCAGTCCTTTTCCAGTACCTCGCAGTCCGCCATGATGGTGCTGGTCAGGTCGGCAAGGTCTCGCTTGCCGAAAAAGGACAGGGGAAGCTTCCGCAGCCGCTCCGCAAGGGTCAGGCGGCGGGTGCCGCTCTCCTTATAGGTGGTAAAATAGGTGCCGTTGTACTGGAACCATGTGGTCAGTAAAATCAGTGCAAAGCAGGCAGCGCATCCCAGCAGATAAAAGGTACTTCTCCCGCTCGTAGAGCCTGCCAGCAGGTCTTTTACCAAGAGATACAGCAGCCCGGTGGGCAGCATGAACGCCATGTTCTGGAACGCACAGGCCAGAACGCCCTTTACAAGCCCCTTTGCGCCTTCCGGTGAGCTGGCTATGGCGTGTTGAATTTTTCCGATCATTCCTTACCCCTCCTTTGCGACCTTCCACTGCACCGACGCCTGATACTCCTGCCACATCCGGGCAAACAGACCGTTCTGCGCGCACAGCTCGTCCTTTGTGCCGGATTCTGCGATCTGCCCATCCCGCACCACATAGATGCAGTCGGCGTTGGCGACGGTGGACAGGCGGTGTGCGATCATCAGCACCGTTTTGCCCTTGGCAAGCTGGGCAAAGGCGGCCTGTACTTTTGCTTCATTGTCCGGGTCGGCAAAGGCGGTGGCCTCGTCCAGAATCAGGATGGGCGCATTTTTCAGCATGGCGCGGGCAATGGCAATGCGCTGCTGCTCGCCGCCGGACAGATACACACCCTTGGTGCCGATGACCGTGTGGATGCCCGCCGGGAACTTTTCCACGATATCCATGCACTGTGCGGCTTTCAGCACCGCCAGCACCTCGGCTTCGGTGGCCTGCGGCCTACCCAGACGGACGTTGTCCAGAATGCTGCCCTTGAGCAGGCGGCTGTTCTGGAAGACAAAGGAAATGGTATCCATCAGCTCTTCCTTGGGGATATCCCGCACATCCGCTCCGCCCACCCGGACGCTGCCACTCTGCACATCAAAGAACCGGCAGACAAGGTTTGCCAGCGTGGATTTGCCGCCGCCGGAGGGGCCTACAAAAGCCACCGTCTGCCCCGGCTGAATGTCCATAGAAACGCCCTTGATGACCTCAGTTTTTCCGTCGTAGCTGAAATGCACATCCCGCAGCGTGACAGAGGAATCCTTCGGGTGCTGCGGAACAGCCTGCACCTGCATGGGCGCCGCCTCCAGCACCGAGTCGATGCGTGCCAGCGCATCCGCCACCACCATCTTGTTCTCACTCATGTACATTATACGGGTCAAAGTCAGGGAGATCACCGGCGTGATGATGATATAGAACAGCAGGTTCAGCAGAAACTCCGGGGTGACGCCGTGGGTCGTGAACAGCAGCCCGCCCGCGATCAAAAAGGCGAACACGCCGTTGACGGCGGCGGTGTAGAACATCATGGGCAGGCGCAGCTCTTTGGTGTAGGAGACGACCCACTTTTCGTACTCATCAATGGTGGCCTTGAACTTTTTGAAGGAAAATACCGACTGCCCGAAGGTCTTGACCACCGGGATACCCCGGACGTACTCCACGGCCTCATTGGACATAGCCTCCAAGGCGTTGCCGTACTGCCGCATTTTTTCAGCCATCTGCTTGCCAGTCATGGTCGTCATAATGAGGAAAGCCAGCACCACCGGCGCAAGGCTCAGCAGCCCCAGCCGCCAGTCGAACGCCAGCAGCAGCACCAGCAGCCCCACCGGGGTGGCGATGGCGTTGTACTGGTCGGGCAACTGGTGGGCCAGATAGGTCTCGGCGGCTCCGGTGCTCTCATGGATGATTTTACGCAGCTTGCCGCTGCCGAAGTTCTCGGTAAAGCCCAGCGGCAGCACCGCCAGATGCTCCGACGCCGCCAGCCGCAGATTGGTCGCCACCCGGAACGCCGACAGGTGGGAGCACATCAGCGCCGCAATGTAAATGAGGTAAGACAGCACCGCGAATAACACTGCCATCCAGCCGTAATGCGGGATGTTCACCGCCTGCGCATAGTTTGGCGCTGTGTTCAGCACATCCCGCAGGATCTTCCAGATGTACACAAAAGGCACCAGCGCCACCAGCGCACTGACCGCAGACAGCACCCACGAAGCGTAGGTGAAATATCGGTAGTTCCCGGCGTAACCCATCAGCCGGGAAAGATCGGACTGTTTTTTCACGAAAGAACCTCCTTCAAATAATTTTTATGCAAAAATGTGCCGTGGCGTTTTTGCTCCACATCACATTCTGCGTATTAACCTGCCAGATTCTCAGTACAGAACAGCTCAATGCAGTTGTCGATCATCGTCTGGTCGCAATCCGTAGAAATGCCGGATGCCAGCCAGTAAGCATAATCGCCTGCATCATACTGGCTCAGAGCATCTGCATCCGAACCATAGCGAAACTCAATGTGGTAGGTTTCCGCACTGGTGTCCGGCGCGAGGAAAAAGTAGGTGAACTCGCCGGAATCGGCATCATCACTTTCAAACTCATACAGTCCACGCACAGGCTCCATGCCAATGTAGTGATAGGTATGGGAGAACAGCTCATTGCCGTCCTTATCGGTGCCAGAAATGGTGGAAGTTCCGCCGTCAAAGGTCAGGGTCGCAAGGTCATTGGTAAAGCCGCAGTGCTTGCAGCAGAAGACACCGGGGATGCCGCCGTGCTGCCGCAACCGGCCGGCAGAGAGACAGACAGAGCCAGTACAGTCACCGTACCCAGAACTTTTTTCATCATACGCATGGAAAATCCCCTCCAGAAAAATCGTTTGATTTTGTAATTAGTATTAACTAACCACAAACAGATTTTACTGGAGCAGGCCGCTTTTTACAAGAACCAAACAGACAAAATCTATCCAATCGGACGCATCTTCCGATATTGCGTCGGGGTCATGCCAAGAGACTGGCGAAACGCGGAAGAAAACTTGTTTGGATTTTCGTAGCCGACCTGGTGTGCAATTTCTGCAATGGTGCTGTCCGTTTCGGTCAGCAGCTTCTGTGCCAGCTGCAAGCGGTATTCCTTCTGATATGCATAGACCGAGCTGCCGTAAACGCTTTTGAAGCAGGTCTTGAGTGCCGTAGCCGAAAGTCCGACATCCTGCGCAAGCTGTTCAATGGTTTGATGGACGGTCAGTTTCTGTGTGAGAAGTTTTGCCGCGCGTCTGGCACATTCCACCTGATGCTGATTGAAGTAGTCTGTCTGCTGCACATCATCCCGGTCTTTCAGGCGGCTCAGAATGTGCAGCAGCTCCAGTACTTTCAACCTCAGATAGCCGGTGTCCGGCACAGAATGCGCTGTGTAAAGCTCTGAAAAAATATGGGCAATGGTCGGTTCTGACCGCAGGATACAGCAGCGGTTTTCCGTGCAGATGTACCGCCGTATGACATCAAGGTCTACGCCGTACCATTCCATTTGTTTCCGCATTTCCGGCGAGACCGCATCCAGATCCAGCAGAATGGTAATGCCGTGATAGTGCCGCAATGGGAAGCAGGAGGAGGATTTCTTGCGCGCTGCCGCACACACCGCAAAATCCCCTGCCGCCAGATAGCAGCAGCTATTTTCCCCAAAACTGCACTCGTAACGCCCCACGCGGCAGTGGTTGATCTCGATCACATTCCGCGCTAATACGGGAGCCTCGGCAAAGGAAACAAGATGCATATCGTTGTAGTACAGTTTTGCCCCCGAAAACAGTGGACAGATGGTCATGCTCCCGCTCCCCGTTCCGTTGGAGAACATGACGGTGCGGGGCATCGCCGTGGAATCCGTCTGCTCCGGGGAAAGATCAAAAAGTGATTCATCCATAGCCATTCTCTTTTCCTGAAGATTCGCTTTTTCTTACTGATTCGCAGACGTGAACGGTCAAATTCCATTTCTCTGCAAAAATGTTTCCATCAAATCAAGATACCGTCCCGCCTGAACGATAAAGCCCACATGACCGCCCGGAGCCGTGCGGAGCTCCGCTCCGATACGCGGCCCCAGATAGGTGGCAAACCATGCCATGGCTGCCACCCATGTATGGATCGTCAGAGTAATAGAGAAAGCCCCCGACCGCGCCAAGAATGCACCGGCGGATGAACTGTTTCGTTTCCTCTTTCTTCGTTTTCTTCGCTTCCTGTGCATCTATTTTATGGTTTTCATGCAAAAATCGCAGCGGTCATTGCCGCGTCCCAGCGTCATGCTTCTCTCCCAGATCAGCTTCGGATGCAGCCCGGCATAGCTGATGTCGTCGCTGTCGCAAAAGCAGCGGCACAGCTCCGGGCAGCCGTATTCTGTGCAGGTGTCGTGATAGGGACACTCCATCATATCCACACGCCAGATGCCGTTGCCGGTCTGCAGCTCTTTTGGGGCAAAGCCCGCCGCCGGGCCAAAAACGCTCCGGGTGGATTTGACAAAAACGCCGGGAACAAGGCGGTAAAGCCCCGGTATGTGCAGCAGGGCGGCAAGCTGTTTGTGGCTCGTTCTCGCCAGCCGCTCCACATAGCCGTGAACGGTTTGCAGCGCTTCTTCTTTCGGCATGACCCGCTGCAAGGTCTCGTAGGCCGCGATGCCCGGCAATATCTGCCGCTTGAGGTGGTATTGCTTTTCCTTGCCTGCACCCGCATTTTCAGCCAGAAGTGCATTCAACCGCGCATCAAAAGCGGCGTTCAGCTCCTTTGCCTGCGCAGGAAAGCGCTGTGCCGCAGTCTCCCGGAAATCACGGGAAAGATAGGTTTCCTTCATCGTCTGCTCTCCACCTCTTTTAACTCTCCGTTTTTTGTCATCTCTCGCAGGAGAGCCAGGCCAACCGCCAGAACCAGCAGATGCCCACAGCACAGACAAGAACCAGCAAAGCCCCCAGCCCAAGACCCTCCAGGATCACCTGTAAAAGCATTACTTATTCCTCCTGTATCCCTTTTCATCCCGGTATTCGGGATGTTCCTTTCCGTATGGATCCTTATCGCCGCAGATGGTATAGTCGCATCGGCAGCCGTCCACGCAGGTGGTCGTCCGCACGAGCCTGGCATGGAGCAGTTCCATGGACGCATAGTCCACATTGCACAGGGCGGGCATAATGTCCGCAAATCCGAACCGCTTGGCAAATTCCGCCGCCGGACACGCCGTAAATTCATAATAGATGGGCTTGCTGTTTTCGTAAGGCGCAACATCCATCTCGTAATCATGCCATGTGTCACAGTGCTTTTTGGCAGTGCGGAACGCCCGATACATCAGCTTTTTCCAGAATGGCTTGTTGATGTCAACGAAGCGCAGCTTCCGGAAGGACGGCAGGACCAGATTTTCTTCTATCTCTTCCATTTCGCGGAATGTGACTACATCCCGGCACACATCGTAAAAGCACATGATGGCGATGCAGTCGTAGGTGCCGCCTACGCCGTTGTGAAAATTCTTTTTACCGCCGAGGTCGGTGCGCCACTTGGAAAGAAGCTCTGCGTATCTCAGCTGCACCTGCTCCCAGACCGCCTCGCGCTCCACCTCCGGATAGTGCAGGGTGATTTTCGCCAGAATTTCCTTTTTGCAGGGTTTGGAATATAGCACATGGCAGCTGCGGTCAATTTGTAATTCACTGTCCTTCATCTTCCCACGCCTTTCAGAAAACCGCTCTTTGCATTTTCTTCGGTGTCGCCCGATTCGTCGTAGGCATCATAGGGCGCCGATGGGTCGTGTACTCGTTTTTTGAACGGTGAACAGCGCTTGTCTTTGTGGGCAAACGCAAAGGCAAAATTGTCCGTCCATCCCGTGTGACCGGTAATGAAATATGGATGCAGCCCACGTGCGCGCAGTTTCCGCTCCAGCTCCGCCAGTGACTGCACAGCCAGCTTATTGTCCTCCGCCAGCGAGGAAATGAAGCTGTAGCCGCCGTCCGCGCCAAACCACAGCGTGTCGCCGGTAAAAAGGTACTTATCGTCAATGAGGTAGACCATATGTCCCCATGTATGACCGGGAACGAGAAAACACTCGATTTTGATGCCGTCAATGTCAAGTACCTGCCCATCGTGCAGCAGTACCTTTTCGTTGTTGATCGTGACCTGCGGCAATTTATAGAGATGATAGATGACTTTTCGCCGTACCTCGCCGGTGAGATACCGGTTCTCGATCTCGCCGATGTACAGCTTCGCATTCCGGAACAGCCCCGGACTGTCCGCTTCCACCGCACCCACATGGTCGGTGTCCTGATGGGTGATAAGGATATGGTGTATCGACTTCGGATCGATCCCAAGCCAGCCCATTTTTTCGGCAAGGCGGTCGTAGTTATATCCCGCATCGACCATAATGGTCGTATCGCCTTTGCGGTAGAAGAAGATGTTCGCCACCCATTCGCGCACGCAGGCAGCATTCTCGTCGATCCAGCCGGTATTCAAAGGCTTGAAGATCTCCTTGCCCCGGTACATCCAGCTCATTGCGTTCCTTTGAGATTCCGTTGCTTTTTTCGACATGCTCGCACCTTATTTCTGCGCTGTGACGCACAGCCAGCCCTTTTTATTTTTGTGGCTTTGGATCTGACAGAATCCTGCTTTTTCCAGATATTCTTTCAGTGCAGTATCCGTATAGATGGTCATCCCATTGATAATTTGTGTCCATTTGTCGTCTTTTGTCGTTTCGCCGCTCGCTTCGTTGCAGATGAAAAAGATTCCGCCGGGCTTCAGCACCCGATAGACCTCTCTGAAATTCTGTGCAAGCTCCGGCCAGAAATAGACCGTTTCAAAGGCGGTCACCACATCAAACCGCTCCGCTTCAAACGGCAGCTCTGCCACACTTGCCTGCTGCACGGTACACCGTCCTGCCGCAATGGCTCCGGCATTGACCTTTCGCGTTTTTTCCACGCTGACGGCTGAGTAGTCGATGCCCTGCACCTTGCCGTTGGGGCACAGTTTCAACAGCGTTTTAATGTTCGCTCCACCGCCGCAGCCGCAGTCCAGCACCATGGCATCCGGGGCAGGCCGTAAAAAACTCAGCCCCCATCCTGCCATTGCGCTGTGTCCAAAGTTCATCATTGCGACCATGATCTTTCCGCCAAAGCCTACAGGCTTTCGGGTGTTTTCAAAAAATGACATAACGCCACCCTCTTTCTGTTTACCGTTCACAATGCAATGCTTTTTACCGGATGCGCCCACCGCTCCGGGTGACAGGCCAGCAATTCATCGTGCCGGAAGTTAATTAAAGCTAACCTTCTGTTCTATAAAAAGCCGCTTCTCAGCGGTCCTTCTGCCAAAATAATACGCCCTGCCGTCTCCTCTGTCAAGAAGTTCAGGCATTTTCGGAGATTTTGAAAGGGATTTCGTTTTCGGGGACTCCAACCGTCACCCCAGTGCTACGTCCAGCACCATCATCACGCTGAAGCCCACCGCAAAAAACACCGTGCCGACGTTGGAGTGCTGCCCCTGCGACATTTCCGGGATCAGTTCCTCCACCACCACATACAGCATGGCTCCGGCAGCAAAGCTGAGCAGATAGGGCAAAGCAGGCACCACGATGCCTGCCGCCAGAATCGTCAGCACTGCCCCGATGGGCTCTACGATGCCGGACAGCACGCCGCCCCAGAACGCCCGGCCTTTTTTCATTCCTTCCGCCCGCAGCGGCATGGAAATGATGGCACCCTCCGGGAAGTTCTGAATGGCAATGCCAAGGGAAAGTACCAGCGCCCCGGCGGCGGTGATCTGAGTAGTCCCGGCAAGATACCCGGCATAGACCACGCCCACTGCCATGCCCTCCGGGATGTTGTGCAGCGTTACCGCCAGAACCATCATGGTGGTGCGCTGGAGCTGGCTTTTTGGCCCTTCGGCCTGCAAGCTGTTCTGGTGCAGATGCGGGATGAGATGGTCCAGCAGCAGCAAAAACAGGACGCCCAGCCAAAAGCCTGCCGCCGCCGGGAAAAACGCCAGCCTGCCCAGATCTGCGGCCTGCTCCATAGCCGGGATCAGCAAGCTCCACACCGATGCCGCCACCATCACTCCGGCGGCAAAGCCGGTGAGGGCGCGCTGGATGCCGTCACTCAAAGCGTTTTTCAAAAAGAACACACAGCCTGCCCCAAGGCTTGTACCCAGAAAGGGGATCAATACCCCCCAGAATGCGTCTTGTATCATGTAGTACCTCCTTGTGGTTATTCATGACTAACCGCATAAAAAGTATACTGCGCTCCGACAAAAAGGTCAAGGGCTTTGCGGTATAGAGGATGCAGATCGTTTCCTGCACCGAAAAATTCACCTCTGCAAACTTTCCGGTTTCTGCTTGACAACGCACGGCGGGAGTGCTATTTTTACTTTATGAATTTGTTTTGACTAACCATCTGAGGGTTTTTTCCCCTGCATTTTTTTGCATCAGTTGTTAGACAAGGCTAACCGTTTTTCAAAACTGAGATAGAGGTATGTTACCATGAGATTGAAAAAAGTATTTGCAGGTGTACTTGCGGCCGCTATGCTGGTATGCGCTGTGGCAGTCCCGGCCTTCGCTGCGGAAGAGATGGAACAGGAAAACAGCCTGACCTCCAGCTATGTCCAGATGAACATCCCCTACGCCGACTTCTACAAGGCTGTCGGTGCGGACAACGCATCCGAGATCGACGCTGTGACCAGCGCCACCAGGAACAAGCCCCGTGCGGGCAAGCTTGTCGCCGGTTCCTACCACGTCAACGCAGATGGCACCGACATCACCGGCGTTTCCTTCCCGGTCAAGGTGCTGACCCCGTGGGCGCTGAAGAATGCAAAGCAGGTCACCGATGCCGACAGCTACGACATTACCGTTACCCTGAAGGGCAAGGAATCCACCACCACCTACACCGGCGCAGATGCCTTGTTTGAGAACGAGAGCTACGCTTACTACAAGCTCAGTGAGACCCCTGCCTACTACATCACCGCATGGTATGACCTGCTGAGCGGCAAGTGGGAGTTTGGCAAGGTCCACGCCACCGAGACCACCGTAGAGGGCGCCACCGTGGAGCTGAATACCAACGGTCGCCGTGCCACCCACGAGATGAAAATCTCCGGTTTTGATCTGGACTACAAGGCCAACAAGGTCTACGGCGCAGTTCTGACCACCGCCGATGGCAGTGAGTACGGCCTGCGTCATCTGGCCAACATCTGGCATGGTACCAAGCTGGGCTTCAATGCCGATGATCCTTACTTTGCATCCATCATCGGCAAGACGATCACTCAGATCACCTTCTACACCGCCGACGGCGTGTATGTCCTGCCGGTCAGCGTGGCACTGTAAGTTTGCGAAAGGCTGCCTGATTCAGCCAACATATAGCACAAAACGGCAGGGTTTCCTGATTGCGGGAGACCTTGCCGTTTTGTAGCAGCCTGCGTCTTTCATGCACAAACACCTCCCCCTATCCCGATGAAGTCATCGACCGTCTGGCACGGGAATTTGCCGCATGGCAGGCAGAGCAGGCTCATCATTCCCCCGGCAAAGAGAAACAGGGCGTTCCCGACGGGGAACGCCCTGTTGTACATTTTGTTGTCTGTGGTCTTGATCGCAAGTTTTACAAGCAGCGCAATTCTCAACGACCTGTTTGCGATATGCAATTCACGGTTGTTGCCAACGAATCAGATCGTGAATCGCGATGGCAGGGTGCGTCCTATTCAGGGCGCACCCTGTTTTTGTGTCTATTTTTACCATCACATAAATTTGCGCCGCCGTTGCCATAGCAACCGACAAGGGAAAGTGAATTTGATAAAATGCTCTGTAGTTGGTTATAACTAACTAACTGCCACAACCAAAGAACCATTGATTTATCAAAGGAGTTTTCCATGAAAAAAATTTCTCGTCGTTCGTTTATCACTGCCATGGCTGCTGTAAGTGCAGCCGGTGTTCTGGCCGCCTGCGGTTCTTCTTCCAGCAGCATGGCTTCTTCTATGGCTTCTTCCGCTGTATCCAGCGAAGCAACTTCCTCTGCCGCATCTATGGATGAGACCGGCACCCATACCGTCGTAGACCACGGCGGCAACGAAGTAGAAGTGCCTAATAAGGTCACCCGTGTCGTCATCGACCAGATTCCGATCCTGTCCACCTACATGGCTTATTTTGAGGGCAGCGCTCCCTACATCGTGGGTTACTGCGGCTCTTTCAAGTCGGTCATTTCTGACACTGTATTGAAGAATATCGCCCCGGAGCTTCTGAAGTCCAGCGATACGGTCTATGCTCAGAGCGACCTGAACATCGAGGAGATCCTGAAGCTGAACCCTGATGTCATCCTGTACAATGCCGGCAACTCCTCCCATGCCGAAATCCTGAAGGCCAGCGGAATCCCCTCCATCGGTTTCGCTACCGTGGGCGCATCTACGGAAGCTGATCCCATTGAACGTTACGAAGAGTGGCTGAAGCTGCTGGAGCAGATCTTCAACGAACCGGGCAAGACCGACGCCTTTGTTGCTGCCGGTGATGAGATCGTGACCGATGTGGAAGCCCGTATTGCGGAAATCCCTCAAACAGATCGCCCCAGTGCGCTGATCCTGTGGAAGTATGCAGACGGTGTGCCGAAGGTATCCGGTCAGGGCACCTTTGGCACCTACTGGATGAAGCGTCTGGGCGTAACGGACAAGGCACTGGAAGCCACTGGCTTTGCACAGGCCAGCATGGAGCAGATCTATAGCTGGGATCCCGATATTCTTTTCTTGGATGGTCCCGGCCTGCAGCCCCTGCGCACCGAGGACGTGCTGAGCGGGAATGTGGACGGTGCTGACTTCTCCACCCTGACTGCCGTGAAGAGCGGCCGGGTCTACAACACTACGCTGGGTATGTGGAACTGGTTCACCCCGAATCCGGATGCTCCGCTGGTGCTGGCATGGCTGGCCTGCAACACCTACCCGGATGCTTTTGCCGATTATCCGCTGGGCGATACCATCAAGGAATATTACAAGACATGGTACGGCTACGATGTGACAGATGACGAGTTGGAGGAAATGCTGCTGTACTGATGAAGGATACCATCTGGATAAAAAAAGGCCGGTTCACTCCTCTGGCCGTGGTATTGATGTTCGCTTTTCCCCTTGTGACCGCACTCATCTGCCTGTGCTTTGGGCGAATGAATGTTCCGGCAGGCGAAGTTCTCACAGCTTTGCGCACTGCACTGACGGGTGAGAGCACCTCAAATGTACAGAACTACTCCATCGTCATCAATCTGCGGCTGCCCCGCATTCTGACGGCCATCATCGTCGGCGCAGGTCTGTCTTGTGCAGGCAATGCCTATCAATCCTTATTCTCCAATCCGCTTGCCACACCGGATATTTTGGGTGTGACCAGCGGCACCTGTGTGGGTGCAATTCTTGCTATTATCCTGTCTTGCAGTATTCTGGAAACGCAGCTCATCGCCTTGGTCTTTGGCCTGATTTCCGTCTGTTTTACTCTGAAAGTCGCAGGCAAGAGTGATGGGCGTTCTATGGTTTATCTGGTGCTGGCCGGTACGATTGCATCCGCTCTGTTCAACGCACTGGGTTCGCTGCTGAAATATACTGCCGATCCGCAGAACAAGCTGCCGGAGATCACCTACTGGCTCTTGGGCAGCTTTACCAGTGCCAGTTACCAAAAGATCCTGATCGGCTGCCCGCTTATCGTTGCTGGAATCATCATCATCTATCTGCTGCGCTGGCGGCTGAACATCCTTTCACTGAGTGATGACGAGGCTCGTTCCAGCGGCATCAACATCAAACAGACCCGGATGCTGTTTATTGTTGCATCTACGCTGGTCACGGCTTCAGCCGTTTCCATGTGCGGTCAGGTGGGCTGGATCGGTCTGCTGATCCCGCACGCATCCCGGATGCTGGTTGGAAGCAACAACCGTTATGTGGTGCCCCTCAGTCTCAGTCTGGGAGCCAGCTTTATGATCCTGATCGATACCCTGTCCCGCAGCATCAGCATTATCGAGCTGCCTCTTTCCGTCCTCACCGCCATCATCGGCGCACCGGCGTTTATTTCTCTGTTGAATAAAACAAGGAGCAATCTGCAATGATCTTGGAAGTGCAGAACGGCTGCTTCGGCTACCCGAAGCAGCCTGTGATTCTCGAAAATATCAATTTGGGTCTGGAAGAAGGTCACATCCTTGCGACTCTTGGTCCAAACGGCATTGGTAAAACCACCCTGCTCAAGTGCATGATCGGTCTGCTGCCATGGCACAGCGGAAAAACCCTATTTTATGGGAAGGATATCCACACCCTCAAGCCGAAGGATGTCTGGAGCACCATCTCCTACATTCCGCAGTCCCGTGGCTTCGCTTTTTCCTACACCGGTCTGGAAATGGTTCTGCTGGGGCGCAGTGCGCATCTCGGAGCCTTTCAGCAGCCCGGCAAAGAGGAAATCGAAATGGCGGAAGCCATGATGGAACGAGTGGGGATCACCCGTCTTGCCAACAAGGACTGCAACCGGATGAGCGGCGGTGAACTACAAATGGTGCTCATTGCCCGTGCCCTCATCAACGAGCCGAAGCTCATCATTCTGGACGAGCCGGAAACCGGTCTGGATTTCCACAATCAGATCTTAGTACTGAATATGGTGGAGCGGCTGGCGCATGAATCCAGCATCAGTGCCATCATGAATACCCACTATCCCACCAATGCCATGAGCGTAGCGGACGAAGCCCTGATGCTGAACCGCAAAGGCGAATTTTTCTACGGTCCGGCTGCAGAGATCTTGAACGAGGAGAACATCTCGTATTCTTTTGATGTCCAGGTGCTGGTGGATGAACTGCATTATCAGGGGCGGTCGGTGCGCAGCATCGTTCCGGTTGGTCTGCGGGAGGAAACTGCTGTATGAACAATGTCCCTTTTACACTTTCCCAGGTTCGCCCGATCCGGGATGCTATGACCGTTTCCCGACCTTCCGGACTGGGCTATGGAGTGCCGGTAACATGGTTTTCCTTGGGCGCATGCACTTCTATTACCCCGGAATACTATGACTGCACCACTCTTTATCTGGGTGGTGAGGGAAACGGCAGGTTTCTTCTGGGAGTCGATGGGCAGGAAGTGTCCGTCAAGTCCGGAGAAGTGCTGTATGTACCGCCAAAAACACTGTGCGGCACAAAAACCGACAGTGGAATGATCTATACCGAAATCATTTTGAAAAAGGAGAATTTTACCATGAACAACATCATCAAGGCTGGCCAGCCCACCGAACTGAAGGACCTCATTTCTTATGAAGAGGGCAGCATCGCCAATCTGGACATCGCTCATGCAGACAACATGAAATTTGTCCTGATGGCCTTTGACGAGGGCACCGGCCTGACTCCGCACCGCGCTCCCGGCAATGCCATCCTGACCGCCCTCGAAGGCAAGGCCATTATTGGCTATGAGGGCAAGGATTACGAGCTGAACGCAGGCGAGAGCTTCCGCTTCGATAAGAACGGCCTGCACAGCGTTACCGCACAGGGCAAGTTCAAGATGAGCCTGCTGCTGGTCATCGAATAATCGATCTTCTGTTTCATAACAGACGCAGAGAACCCGTCCGGACGTACCGGACGGGTTCTTTGCGTCTGCCGGATTCAGCAGTAGTAGAGGAACGAACGCAGGCGGCTCCATGCAGTCTCATCCCAGTCATTATCAAGGGAAAGCTGGAACAGCGGAGCCCGACAGGCATCGTGCAGGCCGCGCATATCCAGAATCATCGCGGTGTTTTCGTACCGGGGTGCAAGGGTCAGCACTGCATTGGTACGGCCAGAAAGCTCCACGGCCTTGGCGTACCGATATCGGCCGTTCCCGCCTGAAAAATTCGGCAAGGCAGAGTCCGCAATGAGGAACAGTGTTTCAGCGTCTTCCGCAAAGGCACTCTGCGCTCCAAGTTCATTCCCAAGGGTCTGCATCTGCCTCCGCATCTGGTCAAGCCAACCAGCCGATGGTTTATTGTCATCCAAATTGTCTTTCCACAGAAACCAGAGCGCCTCGCTGAGTGGGGCGCGAAGCACCCGTTCGCCTTCGGCTTCCAGCGCGGCAAGTACGCCGCTGTCCAGTTCTGTCAGGCAGAGCGGCGTACCAACCGCGGCAATGCAGCGGCCTTTTGCGGGAAGTGCGCCGATCTCTCTCGCCGCTGTGTGCAGCTGCTCCCAGCCAGGCAGAGCATCCCACTGTGCTGCCATGTCTGCACGTTTATCTGCCGGGGCGGCATAGAGGATATCTCCCGCCAACAGTGCGCGGAAGAGGGCGTCACGGTTCTGCGCCATTTCGGGCAGTGTTTCCAGCATCGGGCTGATCAGTTGAGCGTTCCGCTCTTTTCTGCGGTCCAACACAGCACGGATGACACGGGCGTATTGACCGTCCGCTTCCGCTCCCTGCGTCTGCGGAATCAGGAACTGCGCATCTGTCTGGTCGTTTTTTCGCTCGGCAAGGATACTGCCCAGCAGTGCCGGGAAAGGCAGGTATTCTTTTGCACTCGTCTCCGCTCGGCCAAGGCTCAGAATATCGTCCGTCAGGTGCGGCAGCTCGTAGGGGTCCGCCCCTTGCTGTTTGAAATATGCGGCCAGATAGGGCGTATAAGCACCCATCGCCGGAAGATAGAGTGGCACATTGGGGGATGGTGTCTGTGCCAGACGACAGGGGTGAATATCGACCTGCTCGATGTTGAAATCTGTCGGCAGAGCCACCGCCGGGCGGTGCTGCAGGCTGTTCAGGAACGCTTCAATGCGAGTGATGACACCCACATTGGAAAAATGCTCATCCACTTCGATTTGCAGGTAGGGTTTATCGCCCATCTCCTGCTTGAACAGGTGTGAGAGCATGGTGTCCGGGCCGCAGCCGTGGTTGGTCAGGTAGACAGCGTAGAGGTTCGGGTGGTGAGCGATCAGCTTTGCTCCGGACAGGATATGCTGCCCGAACGGATAATAAAGATTATCGTATTCATCGGAGATGTCCAGCGCATGACCGGGCAGGTGGCTCAGCGTGATGACCTTGTAGCCCCGCTCCAACAGCAGTTCCGGGATGCCCATGTTCAGGATGGGGTCGGAAACGCCGTAGTTGCGGGTGATGAGCACCAACACTTTATCGTCCGGTCTCAGGGTCGCCAATAGAGCTTTGCCCTGTTTTTCCACGGCGGCGGTATGGCGGCGCACCGCCATGGCACCACTGAGCAGAGCTTTGGCACAAAACGGTTTCGGGATCCCTAAGATCCTGCTCAGTCCCAGCATTGCAGATGCCATAGCTTCCTGCCCGAAGTCGAGGTCAAACACCGGACTGAGCAAGGTGATACCCTTGCTCTCAATGTCCAGAGCGTTGGCAATGGATACGGCTGCCGTCTGCATATAGACGCAGCCGTAGTTGTGTTTCACACGGCTCTTTTCGTGCTTCATCGTGTGGATGGTGGGCAGGAAGATATAATCTACTTTTTGGTCGATGAGCTGCTGCATATGGCCGTAAATGAGTTTGACCGGGTAGCAGGTCTCTCCCTGTGCGGTCTGCTGAGCCAGCCGGATCGTTTCCTCGCTGGTGGGGTCAGTCAGGACGACATTGAAGCCCAACGAGGTAAAGAAGGCATTCGCCATCGGGAAGAATTTGTGGATCATCAACGCAAAAGGCACACCTACGGTCTTTTTACGCGGGTCGCGTTTGCCGGTATAACCCTCCAAAAGCAGTTTGTCCGCCTGCTTGTAGAAGTCAATGTTCTTCTGGATCTCCGCGCTGCGGCTGTCCTCTGCGGCTTGTGCAGGGCTGCCGAAGCCCACAAACTGACTAGGTGCATCGCCCACCGCTTCCTGTGCCAGAAGAGCCACGCCATATGCGCCGCTGATGGAAAAGCAAGGGCTTACCTGCACCCGGTCGCCGTATGCGGATTGGAACGCCGCCACAATGCCGGGGTTATAATCTACGCCGCCCTGTAAGACAATGTGCTGGCCCACCGGCTTGGAGCCGACTACCTTGTGCAGATAGTTCTGGACGATGGAGTGACACAGCCCGGCGGCGATCTCTGCCTGCGAAACGCCTTCTGCGACGGCTGATGCAATGGCCGTTTCGATGAATACGGTACAGCGTTCGCCCAATGCGGCCGGATGTTCGGCAGAAAGGGCCAACGGGCCGAATTCTGCCAGCGGGATGCCCATGCGGACGGCTTGCTCCTCCACAAAAGAGCCTGTACCGGCGGCGCAGATCTTGTTCATCTGGAAGTCCACGACTTCACCGTCCCGGATACTGATGTACTTGCTGTCCTGTCCGCCGATCTCAAACACAGTATCGACCTCCGGTACCCAGTGAGCTGCACCCTTGGCCTGCGCAGTGATCTCATCCCGGACAGCATCCGCGCCGATGCGCTTGCCGACACGCTCACGTCCGGAGCCGGTCACTCCGACAGCCGTAAACCGGATATCACCAAACCGCTGACGAATGCTTGCAAGTCCTTTGCGGACAGCTCCTTCCGGGTCACCTGCGGTGCGCAGATATTGAAAGTCTACCAGTTCACCGTCAGCACCGACCAGAACAAGATCGGTACTGGTGGAGCCGATGTCGATGCCCAATGCGCAGCCACCTTCTGGAATGATCTTGGTAGCGTTTGGCTCCGCAAGGCTCGTGCCGGGGCGCAGTTCCAGTTTGGGCAATGTTCCGACCGTGTGGTGTGTTGTTCGTGTACGGTCCAGCGAATCATTCAGTTGACGTAACGTGAACGAGCCGGACGCTTTGAGTGCAGCACCAAGAGCCGCTTCATATCGGGCAAGCTCCGGAACGATGAGTTCTTCTTCGGTCAGGCCGAACACTTCCCGAATAGCCCGGATGACGCCGGTGTTGCAGGTCACGCCGCCACAGAACACTACCGGCTTGCAGACGGGAAGCCGACGCACGATGGTCGCTTTGTAGTTGCGGATCATCGCATAGCACAGACCCAGAAGAATATCCGGCGTAGCAGCTCCTTCCTGTTGACGGTGGATGATGTCGGTCTTGGCAAAGACGGCACACCGACCGGAAAGGCGGGGGACACTCTGTGCCTGCTCGACCAGTGAAGAATAATCTTCTAGTTTGCAGCCTACGCGGGACATCTGATCTTCAAAGAACGAGCCCGTGCCGCCCGCACAGTGTTCGTTGACTGCGAACTGCGGTGCACGGCTCTGCAAATCCGTGATGAATCGCGCACCCTGACTGCCGATTTCAATGACCGAACCAGCCTGCGGAACAATCTGGCGCACACCCTCGACGACAGCCGGGATATCCCCAAAGGAGGGAATATCGGGAGCCTGTTCCAGCAGAGCTTCGGTGTTGCTGCCAGTTACACAGAGCGAAAACGGTGTGTCTGCATCCAGTTCCAATGCAGAAAGTCCTTTTTTCAGGCAGACGAACGGCCTGCCGTGATGCACCGCCATCCACTGCTTTGCCATTGCACCATCCCGCAGCAGCACCAACTTGACCGTCGAAGTGCCGATATCCATACCCAACGAAAGCATTGTGTCACTCCTTCAAGACAAACCCTGCAAGTTATAGGGTTTGACATTTCAAACTTTATACCGTATAATAATGATGCCTTTTAATTAGGCATCTCTAACCAAGAGTTTAACACAACTACCTCGGAGTGTCCGTTGTTATGGCAACGGCAAAGCAAATTTTAAGATGGAGCAATATTATTCAATTTTACAGCAATGCGGCATGTTCAACGGCATCCAGCCGCGAAAATATAGGGAAGTCCTTCGTTGCTTGAATGCGACTGTCCGTGAATATCCTCGTGGTGCGCACATCGTCGAGCTGGGTGAGCAGAGCCACAATACGGGTGTTCTGCTGGATGGCACGATGGAAGAATTTTTGTATGATGAAAATGGCAATCAAATCAGCATCTGCCGTTTTTGTCCCGGAGAAGTATTTGGTGCAGAACTGGCCTGTACTGGCTGGACGGTAAGTCCGGTCTGTCTGCGTGCCAGTTCGGACTGTACCGTAATGCTGCTGGATTTCAGCGCATTGATGTCACAGAAAACGCTGACCTGTCCCTGCCGGATGCAAGTCACAGCAAATCTTATGCAGGATATGGCGCAGCAGCTCCTCTTTTTTAACACCAAAGTGCGTATTTTAGCACAAAAACGGCTTCGAGATCGTCTGAAGATTTATCTTCAAACCTTGACACCCGATGAAAAAGGCTGTTACAGTCTGCCCTACACCCGGACAGAACTGGCGGATTTCCTCTGTGTGGACCGCAGTGCTCTTTCCCGTGAGCTGTGCCGGATGCGCGATGAGGGTATCCTTGATTTTTCCGGTGCAAAGATCCATCTGCTGAACCCAAAGTTTTTGTATGGCTGGAACTGACAGCACTTCTAAATCCATGAAAAAATGGTCTGCCGAACATTTTTGTTCAACAGACCATTACTTTTTAATCTTCTAATCCACGGCCTACTGATTCGCAGCGCACGCCGGGCGATTCCCTCAATTTTTGGAGGTTACGTTTTAGCGTCATTTCTCGGCGATGCATCGCAGGTTTTGAACTTCGAGTTTCTGCACCCTTTGTCCAATTTTGCAACGATTTGCACCCTTTGCACGTTTTGAAACCGTGCAGAAATCGTGTACTTACTTCCGGACAAACTAAAAACCACTTCATCCGACAACGACTTGACGGCATTGGTTCGAGTGACCGCACGCCAAAAATCAAGTCTTGGAGGATACGACTATGACAAAATTGCTTTCCTGCCGCTACAATATGGACACCAACCGGTTGGAAGCCCGGTTCGCGGATGGCTCCACCGTTGCCATCGACTGCATCGCTGTGGAGGACGAATACGGCAACACCCCGGCACAGCGGGCGGAGCTGGACTGGCTGCTCTACAACAAGCCCTTGGAGTATGCCCAGATGGTGCTGAGAGGGGAGATGGAGCACTACCTGTCGCTGGGGTGTGACCATGGCAGGCTGGAGGATTGAACCTTAGAAAACGCGCGGCAAAAATGCTAATCGCGCGGCGCGCGTTCTTCAGCGTAGATTCAGCGCAAACCATGCCAAGTCAGCGTATTTTCAGCGTAAATCCCGGAAAGTCAGCGTAAATTCAGCGCAAATCAAACTTTCAGCGTAAAAGTCAGCGTAAATTTTCACTTCGCGCTTTTGTGCTTCGTTCTCCGGCCTACGCCATCAGGCTGCAAGATGCCATCCTTGCACATCTGGTGCAGGATATAATAGGTTTGATTCTTGTTAAACCCACACAGCTCTTGAGCTTTCTGATTCGTAATCGACGGCTTATGCTTCAGATGTTCGAGAATCCGATCCTTTGCCTGAATCTGGCTGACCGTCTTATCCTGCACATAGGCCACATCGGTTTTCACCGTTTCGTAGACCTTGAGGGACAGCATATAGGTCTTGCCGTTTAGTTCCAGAAGCCCCTCGTCCCGGCAATCACACACAGAAATATTACTCCTGATATGGTAAAGCCCACAGACCGGATTTTATATCCAGCTTGTGGGCTTTGCTTATTTTCAGCTATCCTGTTTTACGCAAACATTGCATCTAGCTCTTTATCGGTAAACATTTTGGATTGCTTCAGCAAACTTTTAACGCACTCTCGGAATGCTTCTTTGTTCACCGTTTTCAACGCAGTATCCTTGTACACCAGCGTGATAACACAATGTAGCTGCTGGATAAGATCAACGGCAGAGAGCTGTGCATAGGTGTTCCCATCTACAAGCTGTATCCGAACATCCCGGAAACGCGACCAATCCCGTCCGTACTGGCAGATGTACTGCTGAATCGTATTCCGCATGACATCTATGTTGCCAGATTCCATTGCCATCCGCGCCTGCTCGCATTTTTTCTCAGCCGTGTCAGCAATCGCGTGTGTCAGCTTTGCGGCTTTGACAACGCACTTTTCAAATTGTTCTACCTTATCAGCGTATTGCGATTGAATTTTGATGTACCGTAGTTGGTTGTTGTCCATAGCACAGCCCTCCTTTCGGGTTGGCATTATTATACCACAATTTTCCAATGTTATCTACATGGATTTTCCGGCAATTTCTCAAATAATTCGACGTAATATCACTTTATATTTGATTTCTGTTGTAAAAAATAGAGCGCACAGTTGTAAACTGTACGCCCCATTTTAGGTTATTTAGCGATTCTGGTCAGACTGCGAGAGAACGCTGCCTGCAAGAGTTTTGGTCGTGCTGCTGTATTTCGGGCTGTTCAAAGCTGCCGATTCAACGCCTTCCATTTTCTTTCCCGTCTGATGACCGCTCTTTGCCAGCGCAACCGCACTTTTCACCGCAAGCTCTTTCCGCTGCCGGTAGTCCTTGCACTTCACCCACGACTTAAACTCCTGCCGGGTGCTTTCCCCGGCAGCAATCATTTTGCGGAGTGCTTGTTCGGTCATGGTGGGGCCTCCTTTCTTGACTATTTCTGGCATAAGAAAAGATCATTCTCCAGAAGATTCAAATCGATCAATATACCCTAAATTCATAAAAGCTGAGTAAAATAATTCACGATATAGATTCCCTGTGTTATACGCTATATTTAGTTCATCAAAGTATTTCCTATCTATAATCACGTAATCACTCTTAGGAATACGATTGCTCGTCATAATCAAGTTGTTGCCGTATTTTCTCTTGTGATTTTCCAAATATTCCCTGTATTTGTTTTTGTCACTTTCAGAATCTTCTGTTCCAAGTTTATAGAAAGGAACGAACTGTTTTAAGACTGTTAATTTCTCATATTTTTGTGCATAAACAAAAATCTCGCTATAATCATCTCCAAATATAAGACTATAAACTTTCCTCAGGAAAGAACTGGAATAGTAAAAAAGTGAAGTAATATCAACATCCGCGGTTTCTGGTGTTGCTATCAATAGTAATCTTCCACGAACACTCCCATCTAACATGATTTCCATGAAGTCATGAACGCCCGCCGCCGCTGGAACAACTTTTCCATTTTGTGTTCTTACAGTTGCACTACCCATACCGAACACATAAGAATATCCAACACGTGTTATACTAAATTCAGGGTTGATTTCCCGAAGATATTTTGCTATTGGTTCTAAGTCTATAGTATAAAATTTCTTTTGTAGATTTGTCTGTTCCGATGTTACAACTGAAAATCCAAAATCCCAATATCCAAACACATTATCAGGCAATTTTGCAGCCTCGACTTCTGGAAGTTCAATTTGGCTTTTTATGTGAACGAGCTGGTCTGCTCGTTTATGATACATCTGGTTAAGTTTTCCCGATTCAGTAACAACACACGAACCCGAAGAAACACGCTCGCATATATCACCTTTATTTGTGATATACGGCGGCATGGCACCTTCTTCAATTTTTATAACATAAATAATCTTGTCATCCGCTGAAAAGCATTTTACATCAAATTGAGGAGTGGGCGTAATTCCATTATGGATTGTAATGTGAATCCGCTGTTCATTCCATGCAGTACAACCAACAATATTTTTATTATCGTCAACCCCTAAGAAAATATATCCCCCATAAGTATTTGCGAAAGCAGAAATTTCCTTCACAAGTTTTGCTGGTTCTACCTTATCTATTTTATATTCAAAGAAACAGTTCTCGTTACTATCCGGGTCGCTTAAATAATCTTGGACATCCTTAATTTGAAGTTCATCCCAAGGCTTATTATTAATATTGACCACTTGCGCTTCACCTCATTTTCATTCACGGGATACATATTCCATCGGTCGGATAATAGATTCAATCATCAAGATTTCTTCTTCATTGCAACCATATCTCCCAAACAATTCTTTATCCGTCCATCCTTTTGAATAATCCAAGAACGGAACAAAACGGAAGTTTTGTTTTGAGATGTTCATAGACGAATAGGTTTCGTGAAGTAAGAATCGCGGAAACTTTAAGCACATATACTCTGCGAAATGGATAGCTTCCGCTTTACTTTCAAACGCCGCAAGCAAAAGATACGAATCCGTAAAGACAGAGCCCGGAGACAGCACCTGTAAAGTGGACGTAACACGGTAGCCAACACTGGGGTCAACACCCACTTCGCCACCACGAGGAACAACTTTTCCCATAATGACTTTATATTTTCCGATAAGATCGTGCTGTTTCTGCACTTCATCACCAGAAATATAGCTCATTGCCATGCTATTGCTCTTTTGACTGGAAAATAATGCAAGCTGATGTTTTTCGTCCCTGTTGTCCTGCCCACGCAAATCAGAAGAAAGGCCAAATACATTTCTCGGATAAACCACATCATCCATCTTGCGGTCGCTTGACGCTTCCATCCGTCGAATCAACTGCAATGCGTTATTGTTTCGGATGAAAATATCATATTCGGACAAATCACGGTTTAGTGTTACTGCATTCTCGCCACGAATCGAAGTAACTTCACAGTCTCCATTATAAGACGAATCCCACAAGAAGTAGTTTACACCGCCAACAATCGAAACATTGGAAAACAATGCTTCATTGTCCGCATAGTCAACTATTTTTCTCAAGTGTTTGTCTTGTAGCATTTCTGCACGAAAATCATCCAAGCCCTTGCCACCAGAGAACCAACAAGAAGGTGTTATCATTGAAATATAGTGCAGTTCAATGGCTTTTGCTTCGCCCACAAAGTAATTATAGACAGGCTTTGCACTGTAACCCTTTCCACCGCCGTCCATCTCCTGATACGGCGGATTGCCCACAATGGCATCAAAATTCATGGGCTGTCCCTCCTTTCCCCATGTATCGGTTCGCTGCAGCTTCTTTGCCAGACGCTGCGGGTCGTTTCCCATCCGTTCCAGCAGGTGCGGAATGCAGGTGGTGTTGACCGTCCAATCCTGATAGCCCACCAGCGTCTGCCGGGTGATGCTTTCTGCCATCCGGGTCTTGCACAGAACAAAGATCTGCTGCTCCACGGTCTCCTGCCAGAGAGCCTGTGTCTGCTCCAGCGGCAGCTTATCCTCCGGGCCGGGCAGCTTCATGGCGTACAGGCTGTATGCCATATACAGAGGATACAGGCCGGATTTGGAGTTCATTTCCAGAATCCGTGCCTCCGGGTTGAGGAAGATGTCCTCCGTGACCTGCCCCTGATCCACCAGACGGGGTTCCTCCAGAACCTCCTGCGAATCAAACTGCTCGTTGAGGAAGCAATAACCGCCCACCATGTTGCTCAGATGAAGGTTCACCACCCGCCATGGGGTCAGAACGGTTTCCTTGTCGGGGTTGCGGAAGTGGCTGAAGATCTCGGCAATGCGCTTCACCCGCTCGGTGGGCGGCAGCTCGTCCGCAGCCTTTGCCATGCGGCGGATGCGCAGACCCGCCCCGCTGACCACATCCTCGTCGTAGTATTTCAGCATCTTGCGGAACAGGGGCTTGTCCACGGTTTTGGGCATAAACTCCTGCCAGGATTCCTCATCCACCAGCGTGATGAAGTCTGCCATCTTGATGCTCTCGGTCAGGTCCACCTTGGCACCGTAAATCAGCAGAGGCAGGCGGATGGACACATTCCGCAGCAGCCGGATGACCTTCTCCCGCTCCTTGCGCTGGTCTTGCAGCTTTTTGAGCAGGTCGTCGTCCTCTTTGGTGCGCTCCCGCTTGGGCTTGTTGGAAATCCTGTCTGCCTTTTCGTATTCCTCGCCCGTCAGTCCCTGATGGTTGATGTGGACTTTGGTTTCCTTTTTGGCGGCTTTCTGCCCGCTGAGCTTGTCCGACAGGGTATGGAACAGCTGCACATCGTCCTCGTCCATGACGATGCCGGTGTCCTGCTTGTAGACCGATTCATCGTCAAAGCCGCTCTTGATGGCTCTATCCACCGTCAGACGCTTGATCTGCCGCATCATTCTGGAGACGCTGTATGCAGTCATCTGGGTGCCGTCCACCGCAATCACCGGGCAGAAATTCAAAAACTCGCCCAGTGCCGCCCGGTTCTGCTCCTCGTTGGTCCGGCCCCGCCTGGTAATGCGGTTGACCTCAGAAATCACGTTCAGGACACGGTCCGGGGCAAAGTCAAAGACGTAGCAGCGTTCCTTCTGCTTTCCGTCCAGCACCCCTGCCGACTGCACCCGGAAGATGATCTGCATATAGCCGGACGCAGCCGTGCTTGCCGACCCGGTCAGCATCATCACAGCCGTCCACTCCGGCACCGTCACGCCGGTGGTCAGCTTGCCGCAGGAAATGGTAATGGTATAGCGGTTCGCCTTGATGACCTGCTTTACCAGCGTCAGAAAGCAAAGAATCCTCGCTATATCTTACGATAGTGACCTCGTTCCAGAAATTCGATCATCCCTTTATCCCGAAGAAATTGCATCTGTTGGCGAATCTTCGCTTCAATGTTTTGATTGTCGGGATGCTGAATCTTCAGTTTGTCTGCAAACACATAAATATCCTTCAGATAAAAATCTTTCGTCGGGATAGCGTTTACACAGTTGAGTACATCAAACAGCCATCCACGCTTTTCAATAGATCCCGTTTGCAGACGTTTGATTCTTGCATAGTCTTGTACGATACGATCCTTACTGCGGAAATTCTGATTTTCAATAATAGGGATTCGCCCTTGTTCTGGAATATCACCGTACAAAATATTGCAACCGACCCATCCAGCACGTCTGGCAGTTGGCGATAACGGTTTTCTCTTTTCGATTACTGTAGGTGTAAAGAAGAATTTGGGAACAACTGTTAAATCGACGACCTGTAAAGAGGAGTAGTACATAACCAACAAATCGGGATTTGTCATACTGGTTATGCGACTTATCATGGTATCGTATGCACCATCCGATATTTTTCTTCCGATTCTTCCATCTTTACTTTTCAACTCAAAGATTTCCCCACAGGATGGACACTGAAAGTCTGCAACAGGGCGGTTATTTTCCAATTTTGAAATTCGAGCGTTTCCACATACCGGGCAAAAAACATTGTCGTTGACCCAGCTTTCACTCATTACACGGATTTTCTGTGAATTGCTTTTATATCCAAGTCCAAGCGATTGGTTAAAGCACAAGTTCATAGTTCAAAATCCTCACACCGGATATTGCTTTTTATGATTGTACCACGTTAGTCGGGCACTGTAAATATCAGAGCCTCATGCCGCCATCTTTCGTTTTCATCAGGGTACCCCATTTTCCAGTGTCCTTCCGGGAAGAATCTAAAGAGCGGCGGAACGCTCGCTGGCACACGACTTTGCCTGCAAAGTCTAGTGTGTTACACCTTGGTTCCGGCTGATGCGGAAAAGGGGCTGCGAGAGGCTCCGGCAAGCACCTGTTCTGCGGCAGAAGGATGCGCGGATGGGCGTGGCAGTTGACGGTCTTTGCCACCCAGCGCAGGCTTGCAGAGGAACCAGTGGTGTACGTTCTCCCCTCCTGCCGCACCATCTTTATGACTGCCGCCCTGCGGGAGGAACTGAAGCAGTGGCTGGAACGGCTGAAGCGAGAAGAAGCCCTCGACCCGGAGCGATACCGCAACAGCGGGATGCTGCTGCGGCTCCCCAACGATCTGGCGGTGGAGCCGGTGCTCATCCGCAAAAAGTTCCTGAAATGGCAGGACGCACACCCGGAGTTTCCCCGCATCGTGTTCCACGGTCTGCGGCATTCCAGTGCCACCTACCAGTTGATGATCTCCGGCGGCGATGTGAAAACAACAGGACACGCCAGTGCGGATATGCTGGTGAACACCTACGCTCATATCCAGCAGTCCTCCC